>OFEY01001083.1_pt1 | contig 19249 bp, 23 predicted proteins | sample 1521251 | NCBI WGS metagenome assembly OFEY01 (sample SAMEA3504100, study PRJEB24116) | mouse gut metagenome | biome: mouse gut; feature: mouse-associated habitat; material: faeces | place: Denmark | collected 2011
TAATAATTTTTTTTGAAAAAATAAACCACGCAAATCGCGCCAAACATAAGCAAATCATCGCGTTTTAGGAGGAATTTTTATTATGATTAAAATACTTTTCGTCTGCCACGGCAACATCTGCCGTTCCCCAATGGCAGAATTTGTTATGAAAGATATTGTAAAGAAAGAGGGCATTGCAGATCAATTTTACATTGCCAGCGCCGCTACCAGCACAGAAGAAATCGGCAACCCGGTTCATCATGGCACAAGGAATAAGTTGGCGCAGGTCGGGATCTCCACGGCAGGAAAGTACGCAGTCCAGATGAAGCGCAGCGATTATCAGGAATACGATTATATCATTGGCATGGACAGCTGGAATTACCGAAACATGCTTCGGATCGTAGGCAAGGACCAGAAGAAGAAAATCAGTCTCCTGCTTGACCATACAGATCATCCCAGAGATGTAGCAGATCCTTGGTATACCGGAGATTTCGAAAAGACGTATGAAGATGTGTTGGCAGGATGCCAGGGATTCCTGGCATACCTGCAACAGCTGGGAAAATTTTTATGATAAGCAAACCATTTCATGTGCCTGGTTATAGATGGATGATGGGCAGGGCATTCAGTCTGCCTGGGCATAAAGTGCAGCTTCTGCGATATAGTGGTCGGCATTTTGCCGGTTATGGGCAATTTCTTCTGTCGTGACAGAGCGTTTAATTTTGGCAGGATTTCCAAGAACCAGGGAGTTGTCGGGTATCACTGTGTTCTGGGTGACCAAGGCTCCGGCGGCGACAATGCAGTTGTTTCCGATGACGGCGTGGTTCATGACAATTGCCCCCATGCCGATAAGCGTGTTGTCTCCAATGGAACAACCATGGATCGTGGAGTTGTGCCCGATGGTGACATGATTTCCAATGGCGACATTGGCGCCTTCATCTACATGTACGACACAGCCGTCCTGAATGTTGGAGCCACAGCCGACGGTTATGGTTCCGGTTTCGGCACGAAGGACAGCGTGGAACCAAATATTCGCATGTTCCATCAGGGTGACATTTCCACGGACGATCGCTCCGGGAGCAATATAGACATTATCTGCAAGGACTGGATGTTTTAAAGTATTCATTATGAGATTCCTTTCTATATATATTCTGACATGGGTAATTGTGAAATTTCTAGGTTTTGTCAGCTTGTGGCGTTATCCATGCGGCGATTTCTCGTTTTCATTCAGTTCAATTCTGTACGCCGGATAATAACATAAGAACCGATCCCCAAGACTATTACAATGAAAAGCAAGGATAGTGCCGGGAATAAATAATTGATGGTTCCGTCAGTCATAAATCCCATTGCTTTCATCAAAAACTCTAACATATCGGCTACAACTTCGGCTGAAAAAACATATCTGAATAATGCAACAATCAACAATACAATACCGCTCAAACAAACACCTAAATAAATAGATACCTTTTTTCCAACCTTATTGATGATAAGTATTCCTAAATACAGCAAGCTGCATACCAATACATAAAGCAAAAACAACCATAACCAGTTCATAAACAGATTACCATATCCATATATTGCACCATACATGGAAGAATAATTGCTGCTAACATAATGAATGACATTTCCTACGACTGTATCAACAAGCGCCATTATTCCTGAAATAAAGCAGAACAAAGAAAGCGTTGCCATAAATATATACTTGCGCGTAAATCCATTTTGTATCAGCATTTTAAAATCTTCCTTAAATCCTAACACACCTAAAATGCTAACAAAAACTATGGAATTCATTTCTAATGCGGATACTCCCATATCTTCATAAGTACCCATGACCAGTCCTGTAAGAATATAGATAAGACCGACACAAGCATACTGTATGGCGTAGAAAACCCAAATATATTTAAAGGACGTCATGCATTCATACTGAATCACTGATTTTAAATTTTTCATGTTAGTTACCACCTTTCTCTGTGAGTTTGACGAAGAGCTTTTGTAAATTCATGGCTGAAATCTGCAAATTACTACCTTGTGGAACCGCCGATTTTGCCCCTAAGATATAAGCGATTTTCAAGCCTCCCAATTCATCATATCCAATGACATTTTTGTCTTCACAGTAGCTTTCCACATCTTTTGCTAAACCAGATATGCTGTAACCCTTTTCCAATAATGTTGCGACATCTTCTTGTAATAAAACTTTGCCTTTATCAAGCAAAACAACTTCCTCAATGATATTAGCAACCTCTTCAATCAAATGTGTTGCTATGATGAACGTGCGCTCCTCATTCTCATATTCTTTTAAGAGCAGATTGTAGAACAACTCTCTGTGGTTCGCATCCAATCCCAAAACTGGCTCGTCAAAAATGACGTATGGTACACGAAGTGCCAAAGCAACTGTCAGCTTGAAAATGGATTGATAACCTTTTGACAATGCTTTGAACTTCATGTTTGTATTAAGATTAAATTTCTCTGCGATTTCAAAAGCTTTCTCTGTATCAAAACTGTCATAAAAACGGTTAATCCATTTGAATTGATCTTTGATTTTCAAGTTTGTCTCATATAAATCTTCCTCGCTCATACAGAAAATTTTTTCATGTACTTCCATATTTTCCTTTACAGATAAACCGTCAACAAAAACTTCCCCTTTATCTGTAAAAATGCGGTTTGCAATGATATTGATAAGTGTTGATTTTCCAGCGCCGTTTCTTCCCAAAAAACCATAGATTTTTCCAAACTCAAAAGAGAACGACACATTGTCTAATGCTGTTACATTTTTATACGTTTTGGTAATGTTCTGAATACTAATTGCGTTCATCGTGATAACCCCTTTCTATCAATGAGATAATTTCTTCTTTTGTCATTTTAAGTTTTGACGCTTCCTCAATCAATGCAGCAACATATTGATTGTAGAATTGACTTTGCCTTTTTAGACGTATCTTTTCGACAGCTCCTTTTTTAACAAACATTCCCAAACCTCTTTTCTTATAGATAACCTCTTCATCGACCAGCAGATTCATTCCTTTCAACACCGTGTGAGGATTGATATTTAGCAAGGCGGATAATTCATTTGTCGAGGGTATTTTCGTTTCCTCTGGAAATATCCCGGTAAATATGGAGTCCTCTAATTGCTCAGCTATCTGAATGAATATCGGTTTATCTATGTTCGTGTTTATATTCAACCGTATCACCCCTTTATTTTCCATGTATGTATATATGTGTGTGTGTTTGTTAGTTGAGTAACTAACTGCCTTGTATCTATAATATAACATTTGGAATGGAAGTTGTCAATACTTTTTCCCTTTTGAGTTTCCCCACTTTGCAATTCATAGTGCCAAAAGGTCTTGATGCCAATGCCATGGAATCATCCGACTGATTTCCAGGCATCACGTTCTCCACTAATAGCTCTTTTTCTTCAGAGCGCCAAGGTCAAGCTGAGAGAGGGCTTTGCAAGTCGCAGCAATCGGGTGCATGACGTCATATGTGATAAAATCATATGCAAGTACAAGATATGACATATCCTAAAAATTAATCATCGTATAAAAAAAGAACCTGATTTTCATCAAGTTCCCACATAAATTTCTAACACATATTTGATAACTTTCTATCATTAAAAGAGGTGCAACATCAGGAAGTGGCTTACAATCGGCAGTTCTTCTTGATGCTTCAGCTCTCACGAACAAAAGCAAAGCTCCACCTGATTCAGGTGGTTTCGCTTTATCTTGCATATTCTGCTTTCAAAGGAGCCATGACCTCTGGATTCTGTTTCACCCAAGTCATAGCGCAGCTGCACAGAATCGATGTCAATCGGTCATCTATAAATCCCTTCTCTCCATTCTCCTTTAGAATTGTTACCAAAACTCCTGCTGTTTGCAAATCTTCTTCGTTAAATCCATTGCCCAGTTGTAGATATTCCAAAAAAGCATCCAGCATTTTTTGAAAATCCTCATCCCAGTTGATACAGCCATTGTCTAAAAACTCATGTCGTACTCTGCCAGCTATTCGGATCAATTCTCCCTGTGCTGTCTGCGCTTTTCCATATGAAGGAACAAGGTAATCCCAAAGCATTTGGAACGCCTGATCCTCATTTTCCTCATCTGGGAAATTAATAAGTGAAACGCCATCGTGAACCGTTTTTTCTTTGGATTTGATATCATTTTCAGTCATTGTCATTTCCTCTCTTCAATAATTGCTGGGAAGCCGCTTCCCATGCCGTTCAGAAGCGACCACTGTATTGTGATCATGCTCCGTTTGACCGTACATATCCTCCTACATGCACCGTTTGACCACTGTGCTTAGTTTAACACATTGACATAGCGTCTGCAAGATCACACACATTTTGAGTTTTTGTGCTGGTAAAAGAAAAACTCTTTTCCAACAACAGAAGCAATAGGAAAAATACCATTCCCAGCAGTAAATAATGGGTATGCACAACTGAGAGTGTGGTTTTTGCGGTAAATGCGTTAAATTTGGTAAACTCCCGGTAAAACACGCCGCCAGCCATCGCAAGAACGGCGTACAGCAAAGCTGCATTGATATAGCGCTTCATAGATTATTCCTCCCTTACTTAGATTCTTGTTTCATAGCAAAATATCCAATAAGCACCGACCACACATACGCACAGGTTTTGGGAATCATCAGCATTCCAATTAGCGGAATCACGTCTGCCCACAATACCACCGGGATGTAGAACCCAAAGCTCAGCACGATGGTGATCCACATCCAACGAAACGCCTGATCCCGATGCTCCTTGGCACTACGATAAAACAACACGATCATCAGAAAGCCCATCAGTGCAAATGGGATGTTTCGGTAGATGCCCCAGGAAAGCGGCGCCTTGGCACTAAGCCACTGATTTTGAGGCATCATGCACAGCACGATCCTCACACTCGCCAAACCATATACGATGGCGGTAAGCCAGCCCTTGCCCTCGACTTTATATCGCTGCCGCCAAACATAATATAACAGCACATAGAAGATAGTCATCGTAACCGACGTAATCCACTTTCCAATGCCCAATGGAACAATGAAATTCTCCAAACCGATGGTGCACAAGGCAAGGGCGCGGGGAACTAGATGGAACGAGTCTCCTGCCCCCAGCACTACAGCCATCGATCCGAACAACTGGAATTGGCGGTTTCCTTTGCTTCCCCGAATCATCAAAATACCGATGGTAATGACAAAAATCAGATAAACAGCATCAAACAGAGTTTCTACAATTGCTTGCATAGTTCATTCTCCTTTACATTTTCATAATCTGCCTTCTATGATGAACATTGTTCAATTTATGGAACGACAAAGCGGGCAAGCCCGCTTTAACTTCCTTGTCGCTCGATCTTGAAAAGATTGCACATTGATTCAGTACAATTTTAATAAAGAGTCCTGCGAACAATCTCCAATACAGCGGTTGGATCATAGTCCTGACGCAGTAATGCGGACAACATCAGAGAAAATAATACGTCTGCGAATCTTTCCACTGTAAGCTGCTCCGTAAACGCATCAGCCCTGACTCTGGCATCCCGCTTTAAAACGGAACACAGACCATCTAGAATATGATTCCAGGTCTGCAGCATTCTCCTCTTGCCGTCGGATTTTTCCTCCTGCATAAAGCCCAAGGAGTGCAACGTAAAAAATCCAGGGTACTGTTTGCATCCATGCTCCATCTTTTGATAGATCCAGGCAATACAAGCTTGCGTGTCTTGAAACACAGCTTCATCCTTGGGACGATGAAAAATCTCATGCCAGACGCTTTCTACCGCAGCGCCCATCAACGCAGCTTTAGAATCAAAATAATTATAAATTGATCCCACTGACACTCCGCAGGCCGCTGCGACAGAACGAATGTTGATCGCAGACCATCCCTGCTGCTGAATTAGCTTCCGGCTGGTTTTCAAAATATCCTCTTTTGATGTCACAACTGTATTCATCCAATCACCTCAATATGAACTATGTTCATTATAGTAAATTTCAATCATATTTTCAAGTACTTTTTATAGAAAACATCAGGCTGCCGCACCATGGAATCGTGCGGCAGCCCTAGAAGCTTTTCAACTATCGAATTTTGAATATAAATTCTTACTTTCTTGTAGTCATTGAAGCTAGCAAATATTTTGGGCAGAGCCCACAAAGCCCTGCCCATCCCGTTATAACATCCAAAATTAACGTTTCGGATCTTCAAATGGCTTATTATAAATCATAAGCGCTGCAAGGAGAAAAATCACTCCCACAATCATAATCCCTAAGCCTGATAGCTTTCCTGGCATGCCAAAGCCTCCAAAAACTAAACCTAAGCCTAGTACAAAAAATACCGCAATAATGATAAGCCGTAAACTTGCGTGCTCTTTCCAGAATTTCATACTCTCACCTTACCCTTTCAGACCGCCCAAGGTCATTCCCTGTGTCAGCTTCTTCTGTACGCAGATGTAAAGAATCAGAGTAGGCAGCATTACCAGTACCAAACCTGCATAAAGCTGACCGTACTGAGCCGCTGACTGCTGCGCCTGCGTCAGCTGCATCAACCCTACTGGCAAGGTCCTTCCGCCTTTTGGATCTGACAAAAGAGTCATCGCTATAATATATTCATTCCAGAAAGACAAGAAGTTAAACAGAATTATTGTAATGATAGAAGGCTGCGCCATAGGAAAAATAATCTTTATCATGGTTCTTCCATAGCCCGCCCCATCGATATAGGCCGCTTCTTCATAATCATGAGCCAATGTGGAAAAGTATCCTGACAAGAGATAAATTGTAAAAGGCAACGCTGTAGCGGCATACACCACAGCCAGAACAAAAATATTATTCAGCAAAAAGCCTTTGCCTTCAAAAATTTGTCTCCGTCCACCAGCATGAGGAAGATAGGCACTACAATATAATTTACATTGATAAAAAGGCCTCCCATAAAAGCCGCATTCCAAAATTTCCGTCCTTTAAATTCAAAACGAGACAATACATAAGCCGCTGGGAGCGCCACTACCAACAAGATCAGCAACGCTAATACTGTTACTATGACAGAATTCAACAGATATTCGCCCATCCTGGCTTTTCCCCAGGCATCAACGAAGTTCTGGAAATAAAATCCGGCAGGCATAGCCCATGGATTTCCATAAAATTCACTGTTTTCCTTTATGGATGCCATGAATACCCAAGCCACTGGCACAAAGATACAGATAACCAGAGTAATCAGCGCCACATAAATAAATATTTTATACAGCCATTCGGCTGATGATTTTTTCCTCTGTTCCATTGACTGCCCTCCTTAAAATTCCAACGGTTCACGCTTGGTAACCACATTCACCAACGCCGACAATCCGAAGGAAAACAGAAAGACCAGCGCACCTATAGCCATTCCATAGCCATAAGAAGAATTGGTGTAGGCCTGCTTATACATATAGGATAACGCCACCTCGGAAGCGCCGTTGGGGCCACCGGAGGTCATGGCTTTCACGAACAAAAACGCCATGTTAATCGTACTGATGATAAAGAAAGTCAGCGTTGTACGAATATTGGTCCAAATCAATGGCAGTGTAACTTGGAAGAACTGAGTGATCTTGCCTGCTCCGTCAAGTCCTGCACTCTCATACAAGCTCTGGGGAACACTAGCCATAGAAGCCATATACATAACCATGTAATAACCAATCGCCTGCCAAACCATGGCGATAATCAAACTGGTCATTACCATGCTCTCTCCTTTCCATAAGATCGTCACCGTCTTTCCGGAAAACAAAGACAAAAGGCTGTTCAGCGTACCGTGATTCGTATCATAAATAGCACTGAAAATAGCTGAAATTACCACAACGGATAAAATATTTGGTATGTAAAATATAATACGGAAGAAATTTTGACCTTTAATTTTCTCCCTAGTCAAAATGGCTGCAAACACCAGCGCAAACGCAAAAGTAACAATGGTTACCACCACAATCAAAAGAATTGTATTTTGCATGGAGCGGATGAATTTTGCATCATTCATCAATGTCGTAAAGTTATCCAGCCCTATAAATTGTTCAGTGGGAGAATATGCGCTTCTCCTAAAGAGAGACATTCTAAAGACATTAATTGTAGGAATAATCATAAAAATTATGAACAGTATAACTGCGGGTGCCGCACATAAAAAGACAAATGCACTGCGTCCTGAACGTTTTTTCATATCTCAGAACTCCTTTCCCCTTTCGGAATTATGGTATTTCCTTTAAAAAAACGGCGGTGAACAGCCTGCCACCGCCGTTTCTTCATTCACTTTTCCATCGCCGAAACAATAAGCTTACATCGGCAATATTATCCGCATTCTACGAATCTTAACTACTGAACCAGATTCTCACGCATCTGATCGTTCATCTCCTTAATTCCGTTAACCCAATCCTCTTGTGTCTTGTCACCAGATACCAGAGAGTTTACTGGATCAAACCATACCTCACGGTTGGTAACGCCTACAACAGAATCGTATGCAGCAAAGTTACCCATAGCAGCCTTTGCTCCGTCATCATAGATGGAATAGAACATCTTATTATCGCCTTCGAGCATATCAGCAATACCGATAACAGGCTGAACTGCTGGTACAGGATTTCCATCTGCATCTACAGCGCTTGCAAAAATCTCACATGCTTTGTCACTGTAAAGGAATGCGATAAACTGTTTTGCTCCATCCGGATTCTCAGCGCCGCCTGGAATCCATGCCTGCTCAAACCAGGTATAGCTGTATCCATCGCCGCCTTCTTTTACTGCTGGCAATGCAGTCATGCCCCATTTGAAACCGTCTTCTCTAGGAGCATTTGCCATCTCGCCTACAATCCAAGTACCATTCGGCATAAACAGAGCCTTGTTGTCAAGAACCAGCTGCTGATTCTTTGTGAAGTCCTGGTCATTTGCCTGAGCAGGTGTGCTAGGTTCTGTATAAGTTGCCAATTTTGCCACGATGTCGAAGCAAGTCTTTGCCTCTTCGGAATCCCAGATGCCTTCCTCATATTTGGTAGCCTTGTCAAAGAACTCAGGACCGCCTGCGGAATACATCAGCGCATAGAAAAATGCATCAAAGTAACCAGTGGTCGGATAGGTAAACAGAGAAATGCCCTCTGCTTTCGCCTTGTCGCCCAATTCCCACATCTCATCCCATGTGGTAGGCACTTCCCAACCTTTCTCTTCCATCAGGCCTGCGTTGTAGAACAAGCCGCAGGGAGAATAGAACATCGGTGCCAGATAAGTCTTGCCATCTCCATAAGGATTGGTCAGACTGGTCTCGGTAAAGCCGCCAGCAATCTTATCGCTCACTACAGCGTCCTCTCCAGGTACTGTCATGGACAGAACATCAGTAATGTCAACAATGTTCTTATCCTTGATAAAGGTCTCTGTCAACCCTTTCTCACGACCAGTTGCAAGATGAATCACGTCAGGATAATCTCCTGCCTGCATAGATGGTCCAATCTCATCTTCCAACACCTTGCTTGTGAGCAGCTCCACTTCGATGCCTGTTTCCTCTGTAAAAGCCTTGCATACGTCTTCCCAGATCGTCTTGCCATAACCGCCCTCAAGCGCTGCTACTTCAATTTTTCCGCCGGCTGTCTGGTTATCCGCCTCTTCTTCGGGCTCCTCCGTTGTGTCTGTGGGCTCCTCACCCTGCTCTTCGTTCGTGGGCTCATCCTGCTCTGTCGTGCTAGGTGTGTCCGTCGCTGGCTCCTCGCTCTTCTTACCGCATCCTGTCAATGCAGACGTGGCAAGCGCAGCCACTAAAAGAATACTGAGCATTTTCCTTTTCATTAATCTTCTACCTCCTGACTAAAAATGTGTGATCATTTGGTTTTTATGTAACTCCCAACTGTCTGTTTTAGTATAGCAATCACCTATTATCTTTCCAATATCAATATTGCTCACTTCTTTATATATCTTGTCTATTTTGGATATTTTAATATATTTATTTGCATAATTTCCCGTTTATCTATACAGGTTGACGAATTTCTTCCTTTTCGCTCCTGCAATTTCGAGTCCTTAACTGGTATATTTCTCGAATTTCTCTTGTTATTTTCATGCAAAGGCATTATAATGGAAGCAATACGAAAAAAGCTTTTTATCTTTATTGTCTTGATTTTATTGTTATTGCTGCCCTATTGTCCGTCATCTGGCAGAATTCTGCACAGACTTACAACGGCAAATTTGTTATTGTTTCAAATTGCCGCCCCTCGCCAAAGGAGACCTGTTTTTATGAGCACGAACCATTATGTCCTTGATCCACTGCCAGCCGACCCTATAGACCGCTCCGTCACCAAGCTGCTTTATATCAGCGTTACGCGCTATAGCCCGGAGTGGCATTCCATTCCTCATACCCATCCCAGCACCGAAATGTTTTTTGTCACCGGCGGCTCTGGTTTCTTAAGTCTTACCGGGAAAACGATTCCCATCGGCGTAAGCGACGTCATTATCGTCAATCCTGGCACGGAACATACAGAACTTAGCTCTGACGAACATCCTCTGGAATACATCGTCATGGGAATAGACGGTCTTGAGACCATCTCCGGAGATGATGAAGGCGACGGCTATTCCGTGATCCATTTTCAGTCTGGAGGAGAACAAATACTGCATTATTTGCGCTTCCTTCTCAAGGAAATCGAGACCCGGCTTCCAGGCTATGGCACGATCTGCCAGAATCTTCTAGAAATCGTCTTGCTGCTTCTAGTGCGCCGCAGCCAGTTTACGGTTACTTTTACGCCAGCCATCCAAAAGCCAAGCAAAGAATGCGCCGTTGTGCGCCGCTATATTGAAACTCATTTCAAGGAAACCCTGACGCTTGACAACCTTGCGGCCGTTGCCCATGTCAGCAAATACTATCTGGCTCATGCTTTCAGCCGGGAATATGGCACCTCTCCTATCAATTACGTTTTATCCTGCCGGATTCAGGAAAGCTTGCGCCTTCTCTCGGAGACCCACATGTCGCTCTCTCAGATTGCCGGCATACTTGGCTTTTCCTCGCCAAGTTATTTCTCTCAGAGCTTCCGCCGCATCAAAGGCTTAAGCCCCATGGCTTACCGGAATCAGTGCCAGAATGGGGACAAGACAGGCCAACAGCAAGAAAAATAAAGCGCAGGCTTATGCGCCGATGCACCTAAATGAGCTCTATGCTAACTTTCAAACAGGAAAAATGCATTAAAAGCTTTTGATTATTGTTCTGATAAATTTTAATGTCAAAAAGAAGCCCGCATGCATTGGTTAACGGCTGCATATCCCGATACCACTGATAAAGATTATCTGTCAAGTTCTCAATAAAGGATTTCGGTCTTCCCTGCAAATCTACCGTCTCCATGCAAGGCATCAAGTAACCGGAAGCTGTACTCTTGGCTGCTCTTTGCCAGGGGGCAGCCCATAATAATACTTTGCTGACAGCTGCGCCATAGCAATCTGTGTATCAGGCGCCACGCATCCATACATTTTGACACTCTAATCTTAAGATAAAACGAGGACGCCGCTTTGTCAGAAAGACAGTTTGCGGCGCCCCTTTGATATATCCTATCTATGCTTTATTATTTTGTAATCAATTCCACTTCTACAGGCAGGGATTTCTCTACTTCCTCCCCGGCGATTAGGCGAATTGCCGTAAGAATTGCCGTTTCACCCATCAATTCCGGCTTCTGGGCAACGGTCGCTATCATTCTTCCTGCTTTGACTTCGCTTACCGCATCATCAGTAGCGTCAAAGCCAACGACCTTGATATCCTTTCCAGTTGCCGCAATTGCCTGCAGCGCACCCAATGCCATCTCATCATTGTGAGCAAATACGCCTTTGATCGAACCATCTGACTGCAGCACATTCTCCATAACTGTCATGCCTTCTGCACGGTCGAAGTTAGCGCTCTGGCTCGCCACTACATCCAAGGCCTGATCTGCTGCTTCATGGAATCCTGCGCCACGATCGATGGTGGCAGAGGCTCCAGGCACTCCTTGCAGCTCGGCTACCTTTGCGCCTTCGCCAATCTGTTCAATCAAATATTCGGTAGCCATTTTCGCACCAGCCACATTGTCAGACGCAATCTGGCAGTCCACGTCAACGCCATTTACCACGCGGTCGACAGAAATCACTTTGATCCCTTTGGAAATCGCATTCTGCACTGCGGGCGCCACTGCGTCAGAGTCCACCGGATTTACAATCAATACGCTGACGTTCTTGGAAATTAAATCCTCAATGTCATTTTGCTGTTTCGCACTATCGTCCCCAGCGTCTGCGACCGACAAACTTACGCCCTCTTTTTCGGCTGCGGATTTCGCTCCCTCCGCAAGAGAGACAAAAAAGGGATTATTTAACGTTGAGACAGAAAGTCCAATCGAACCGTTTCCAGCGCCTTCGAGCGCTTCGCCCTCGCCGTCAATCGTGATTGCGTTGCACCCTGTCATGCCAAATACCATACACAATACCAGCAGAATACTTGCTATTCTTTTCATCATCCATTTTCTCCTTTCCTTAATCCATCCCAAATTGCAACGCAGATTATCTCTTGCGATCTGATAATACGGCAACCAGGATTACGAATCCTTTAATCACATCCTGATAGTAAGAAGATACGCCAAGGATGTTAAGTCCGTTATTTAATACCGCGATAATCAATACGCCGATCAACGTTCCATAAATCTTTCCGCGACCGCCGCTCATGCTTGTTCCGCCCAAGGCTACGGCTGCGATTGCGTCAAGCTCGTATCCATCTCCAAGCGTGGGCTGTGCAGAACCAAGCCTAGACAGCAGGATTAGTCCAGCTAACGCAGACATAAATCCAGAAATCGCATATACGATGATTTTTGTGCGGTCAATATTGATGCCAGCAAGCTTCGCACACTTCCAATTGCTTCCAGTTGCATAGACTGCGCGTCCAAAAGTAGTCTTGTTCAGCAAGAAATAAAATCCGACAAAGATCAAAACCAACAGGATGACCGGAATCGGAATATTGAAAAGGTTTCCTCTTCCCACCAATTTCAGCACAAAGCTGTCTCCCAAGTTAGAAATCGGCTTTCCACCTGTAAAGATCATCGTTGCTCCACGGTAAACCGTCATCGTGATCAACGTTGCAATGAAAGCCTGAAGCCTTCCTTTGGTTACCAGAAATCCGCTGACAGCTCCAAGCGCAGTTCCGATTACCAAAGCCAGAATCATTGCAAGCCCTGCCGGAACTCCGGATGATATCATGCCTGCACAGAGCACCGTGCTCAATGCCAGAACAGAACCAACAGACAGGTCAATAGCGTCTGTGAGGATCACGCAGGTCATTCCAAATGCAATCAACCCGTTAATTGACGACTGACGCAGCAGTGATAAAAAGTTGCTTCCCGTCCTGAATTCAGGACTTATGATACTAATGCCTACAACCAGCAGTAACAGCGCGATAAGGGCGCCCAGATCCTGTATATGATCCATAATTTTTTTCTTATTTGCTTCCATTAAATCATACCTCCTGTCGCTAATGTCATGATATTTTCCTGGTTTGCTTCTCCCTTGTAAATAATTCCTGTCACCACGCCTTCACGGACAACCATCACGCGGTCGCTCATGCCAAGCACCTCGGGCAGCTCGGAGGATACCATGATAATGGCAACCCCTTTTTGCGCCAAGTCATTGATGATGCTGTAAATTTCTTTTTTCGCCCCGATATCCACGCCTCTGGTCGGTTCATCGAGAATCAGAATTTTAGGATCTGTGTATACCCATTTTGCAAATACTACTTTCTGCTGATTGCCGCCGCTTAAGTTGCTGCACTCATGGAAAGGACCAAAGCACCGAATATGTAGCTCCTTGATTCCCTTTGTGACAAGGTTCCTTTCTTTCTTGCGGTCTATCACATGGCTCTTGGAAATGATCGGCAGGTTGGCGAGCGCAATATTTTTTTCAATGCTTTCCTCCAACATCAACCCTTCCACTTTTCGGTCCTCCGTAATAAAGCCAATGCCGTTTTTCATCGCCTGGATCGGAGACTTGATTGACACTTCTTTGCCATTAATCTCAATTTTCCCTGATTCATAGGGCAAGTTGCCAAAAATAGCTTGCATAACCTCTGTTCTGCCTGCGCCCATAAGTCCTGACACGCCTAAGACTTCCCCGGCTTTGACCTCGAACGATACATCCTGAAACACGCCTTTTTTCGTCAGTCCGCTGACCTTGAGAACCGTATTTCCAATCTTGCATTTCCGTTCTGGATAACGTTCCCCGATTTCACGCCCGATCATCAGCTTGACAATTTCATTCATATTGGTTTCTGGAATGTTCCTGGTTCCTACATATGTTCCGTCGCGCAGCACGCTAATCCTGTCGCACAGTTCAAATATTTCTTCCATGCGGTGTGAAATATACACGATGGAAACTCCTGACTTGCGCAGGGACTGAATCACTTCAAAGAGCACTACTGTCTCGCTTTGCGTCAGGGCGGCCGTAGGCTCATCCATGATGATGACTTTCGCATCGACCATCAGGGCTTTACAAATTTCAATCATCTGCTGCTGTCCCACGGACAGATTAGACATCACCTCTCCTGGATCAATCTGCACTCCCAGCTTTCCAAGCGCATCTTTCGCTTTTTGCCTCATGGCTTTCTGATTACAGAATCCAAAACGGTTCTTAATCTCTTTGCCCATAAACAAATTCTCTTCCACCGTCAAGTCAAACAGCACGTTCAGCTCCTGATGGATAAACACAATCCCCGCCTTTTCCGCTTCTTGGGGATTTTTATAATTCACTTCCTGACCGTCTACCAGAACCGTACCCTTGTCTTTGGTGTAGACGCCTGTCAAAATCTTCATCAGAGTGCTTTTCCCAGCTCCATTTTCTCCCATGAGTGCATGTACTTCCCCATGTCCTAGAACAAAGCCTGCATCTTTCAGCACCTGATTCGTTCCGAAGGATTTATGGATTCCCTTCATCTCAATCTGCATCTCTATTCCTCCCTTTTATTTTGATATCCCATCCATTTGATGTTGGGTACTTGATCGTTTCCTAGTATCTCTATGGAAGCATATCAGAACAAACATGCTGACTGCAGAATAATATTTGCATATGGCGTGGTCTCCCCTGTCCTGATCACCGCCTTGCATGTTTTCGTCTCTTCTTTTAGCTTGGCATGGGGTATATATGAAATCTTGCATTCTCTTCCCATCTCGTTTACAAGCGCCAGAACTTCTTCCAGAATATCAGGATTTTGTTCTCGAATCTCCTCGGCAAGAACAATCTTTTCAATCTTCATCTCTTTGACGACTTCCCGAAGCACTTCCATAAAAGATGGAACTCCTAATTTAAGCGCCAAGTCGATCCGCTCCGTCTCATCTGGAATCGGAAGGCCGCAGTCTGCCACCGCCAGCGTGTCGGTGTGCCCCATGTAAGACAATACTCTTGAAATGTCTGCGTTAAGGATGCCATTGCTCTTCATGTTCTTATTCCTCCATTGCTTTTTTTACTTGATCCCGGGACGGCATTCCTCCCTGCGCCCCGAATTTTTCCGTGGACAGTCCTGCCGCCGTATTTGCAAATGCCAGGGCTTTTGCAATGTCCATCCCTTCGGTGACAGCTACCGTAAACGCTCCGTTTAAGGTGTCTCCTGCTCCGGTGGTATCCACGACATTTGCTTTTTTTGCGGGCACCAGGATCACCTCTCCATTTTTAAGACACGTGCTAACCCCGCGGGAACCTTGCGTAATCACCAGTTTTTCAGGATATTTTTTCATCATCTCATCAAAAGAAACATCTTCTCCAAACAGAATCACGGCTTCATGTTCATTGGGCGTTAGGTATGTCACTTTTTCCAGGATTTCCTGTTTTACTGGCCGTGCTGGTCCTGGGTTTAAGACTACCTTGACACCGTTTTCTGCGCACAATTCCACCACATGCTCGATCGTCTCCTGTGGTATTTCATGCTGTAGCAGGACAATTTCACATTCTAAAAGGGAATCCTTGACCTGATCCACATATGCGATGTCCACACAATCGTTTGTCCCTGCGACAACGACGATCGTATTATCATTTTCCCCTACTGTAATCATTGCCAATCCCGTAGACGTCCCTGCCACCGTCTTAATGCATTTTGTCTCAACGCCTGTTTGCTGCAGATTTTTTACGAGGCTTATTCCTGCAGCATCATCTCCAACGCATCCGAACATCTCGACCTCTGCCCCAAGCTTTGCCATGGCAACGGCTTGATTGGCTCCTTTCCCACCTGGGATATACTTTAAATCTCCACCCTTTACCGTCTCGCCTTTGAGAGGAATCCGTTCTGCCTTTACCGTCATATCCATATTGATGCTTCCAACTACCCCAATTTTACCCATGCGCTTCATCTCCTTTACGATCTTATGATTCACATTATAAACATTTATATAAAATTTTCAATACTTTTTTCGATATTTTTTGTTACAATTCAGCTTATAACGGAAAGGCTCTCTACACCAAAGAACGATTTAGACAAAACCGTGCTTTCACTCCATGAACTTCTTTTAGAATCCTTCCTGACTTTCACTCACTCGCTTATTGGTCTTCCTAAGTTTTGAAAAAAGAATCTCACATTTTTTTCTTTTTACCTCACTCAATAGTTGCAGGAAAGGTGTATTTTGTGCTAAACTAAAAGCAGCTTTTTTCACCAGCGGGTCAGACAAGTATACAATATACATCAAACATGATCATAAGCTTAAATTTTCTGTTGACTGGCAACCTGCTGAACTCAGGTGTTAGCCTAAATACTACAGCGTATAAAACGCATAGTCATAGTCACAGAACCAGATTAGCTATATATGATGGTCATGTACCACTTTCAACTCATACTGTATGATAAACATTACTAAATAGAGGTTGTTCTCTACATAGCGCAAGAATGATTCCCTATCACCCATAAATCATTCCTGCCTTACTCGCAAGACTGTGGCAAGACCGTCACGGACTTTCTCCATTGCCTCCGGGTTCGAGCCGCACATACTATTGCCTCCCTCCTTCCCGCCGACGTTTCCAGCAGCTTTTGCTTTACTATATCATTTATAAAAGCAATGTCAATAAGAACGACGTGAACAGGGGTTGGTACGGCGTGAGTTTTTTTGAGTTAGGACAAACCTCCCAAGAATTAGGAAATACAACACAGAACAAACATTTTTTATGAAAAAGAATTGAGGTGGTACAGTTGCATTTGATTATTGTAGAAGATTTAGAATTAGATCGAGAAAACCTGAAAGAGCTGATACAGAAAAACTGTGACACTAGCCATCAGGCAGTAGATTTTTCCTGTTATGAAAATGGAGAAACATTTTTAAACAGTTATCATGCTGGTATCTGTGACGCACTTTTCCTTGACATTTTATTAAACGGCATATCAGGAATTGACGTGGCGGAAAAAGTTCGGAGAATTGAGCCGCGTCTCCCCATTATTTTCACTACAACCGAGCCAGACTTCGCATTAGATGGATTCGCTGTCCATGCAATGGATTATCTGATAAAGCCTTTGTGTCCAAAAAAGGTTTCTTGGTGTCTGAAAGAGCTTCAAGAATACCTGTCTGCCCCTGCCTTCCTCACACTTTTAGAAACAGAAGGACGGGGACATTCTTCTTCTCGAAACGTCGCATTAAATGATATTCTTTACGGAGAATGTCAAAATCACAACATGATCATTCATACGACCACTGGGACAGTATGTGTCAGGCTTTCCTTTCAAGATTTCAACGCACGCCTTCCCCATACTGGACGATTTTTGGTATGTGGGCGTGGACTTGTTGTCAATCTCTCTTATGTAGAGCAGGTAAAAACTGGAAAAATACTATTAAAAGATGGGGAAACTCTCCCTTTCAGCCGCAGCCGAACCGTGCAGGTGCGTGAAGCATTTTCTTCATGGTTATTTTCCTGTTCTCGAAAAGGAGGCTGGACATGAATCTATTTTTGTCTGCTACCAACCTTTTTGTAAGAGCTATCCCTGCCCATCTGATGGCATACTATCCATTTCGTGACCGCCTGCGTTTTTCCTTATGGAAAATACTGATACTCGTCTTCCTTCTTCAGATCGGGCAGTCCCTCTTATATGGTTATATGATACAGTCTGGCGGTTCTGGCAAAACGGCAGAGTTTGGATTTGCCCTTGTCTATATGGGCATTTACTTTTTCTGCGTTCAGGACAACCGCTTCAAACTTCTGTTCTTATATTTATTCGTGATGGACTATGTTATGATTTTACGAGGGTTCTCCACATTTTTGGAAGCACATCTTTTTTACAGTCCTGACATGGATTTTTCCTCATGGAGAAGTACCCTGATCGTACTGACAGCACTAATCGTAAGTGCGCCTTTTATGCTGCACTTTTTCTCTCGCACAAGAGAACAAGTATTCCGCACAGATGCACCAGCGTTCTGGAGAATAGCATGGCTTGTTCCTGCCTTTACTACTGCCATTGTAATAACCTTCACCGGCAACTTTATCCCAGAGCAGGTACGTTCCTTCCGTTTTCTTTTTGCACGAGTGCTGCTGCTTCTCTGTGTATTTGTAGTCTATTCGATATTATTGAGCGCACTAGACGGAATTCGGCAGCAGGCAATACTTGCAGAACAGACATCTGTGCAAGAACATCTGCTTGCCGTACAGAAATTACAATACACACAACTTTTACGCCATATAGATGAAACTAAAACAGCCCGTCACGACCTACGCCAACATCTTGGAGTGATCCGAGCCTATACAGACAGTGGAGAAATAGAAAAACTATTAGAATACTTGAATGATTATGAAACCATGCTCCCGGCTGATACCCGAAAAACCTTCTGTGCCAATTTTTCAGTCAACGCAGTCTTTACCTACTATGCAGAGGAAGCAAGAAAAAACGAAATTGATTTTGATGTAGACTGTCCCCTACCAGAACACTTGCCAACACATGAACCAGAAATATGCGCTCTGCTTGGAAATCTTTTAGAAAATGCCATAGATGCTTGTAAAGACTTAACAGACGTTGCACCTTTTATCCGAGTGTGTGGAAAATGTCAGGAACATATGATAATCCTTGCCATAGACAACACCTGTCTGAATGAGCCAAAACAAGAAAATGGTCGATTTCTTTCTACCAAACATAAAGGATATGGCACAGGGACTTACTCTGTAAAAGCCACAGCAGAAAGAAATGGTGGTTCTGTAAAATTTGAATATAAAAATGGTGTGTTTTATGCCTCTGTTCTTCTATATGGAAATCTGCCCTGATATAAGGACTTAAGAAAATATTGACAAAGGTTCACAAAGGTTCGCGCTGGAAAGCAACACTTCCAACGAAGCCGCGCTTTCGCTCCGTTCCAGACGTAACGGACACTAAATTCTC
>OFEY01001091.1_pt1 | contig 19155 bp, 10 predicted proteins | sample 1521251 | NCBI WGS metagenome assembly OFEY01 (sample SAMEA3504100, study PRJEB24116) | mouse gut metagenome | biome: mouse gut; feature: mouse-associated habitat; material: faeces | place: Denmark | collected 2011
TTACAGCTGGTAAATAAAACAAAATCCCCCTTTTCTCGCGAGAAGGGGGATTTTTGTAAACGGATACGGATGCGAATTTTCTGTCGGCGATTTGTTTATCGCCATTCGCGGCCGCTGAAGTACGAACTGTTGTAACGGTAAGTTACCTGAGAATTTTTTTGCTTATGCAGCAAAAAGTGCTCATGAGAACGACTTCGGCTGAAAGAGCCGGTCCATTCGCTGCCGTCCGAGAATTTCAGACGAACTTCGGTTTCAGTGCCGTTGAAGGGAACAGAGATCTGAATCTCGGTTCGTTCGATAACGGTTACGGTACGCCAATCGGATGTTTCTTCGGTGATATTTGCCACAAAGATGATAAGGCAGAAAAAAAGCGGCCACGGCAGAATAACACATATCGTTTTCAGAAAAAACAGGCAAACATCACCGGCGTCCTGTAAAAATTTTTTCATAGGCTGTCGATTTTAATAATTAAGCTAATTGTATTATAAAACATATTCTCAATAACATAGACGGGCCGTTTTGTCAACATACGGCCCTTCGTTCTCCGTAAAACCGGCAGGCGGTCGGAGTTTGGCGGATTTTCAGGAGCGTGAAACGGTAGCGGCGCGGGCGTAAAAGCGCTTGACAAGCCGCTAAAGTTACCGTAACTTTTTTGTCAATTGTATTTATATATGGAGTGACTTGATCATGAGTAAGGAAAGCATTGATAAAAATCCGTTGCGCGGTATGCGGGATTTTGTGCCGCAAGACTGGATTTTCAGAAAAAAGCTGATGCGGGTATGGGAAAACGCCGCTGAAAAAAGCGGTTTTGTACGTTATGAAACCCCGATTGTCGAACCGCTTTCCCTGTTGGAAAGAAAGAGCGGCGAAGAAATTTCGGAACAGATTTATAATTTTGAAGACAAGTCGGGGCGGAAAATTGCCCTGCGTCCGGAAATTACGCCCTCTATGGTTCGAATCGTTTCTTCCCGTCCCGACGCTTTTCCGACTCAGGGCAAGGTCTATTCTATCGGTCAGTGCTTTCGCTACGAAAGAGCCTCGCTCGGACGCAAAAGAGAACACTTTCAATGGAATATTGACATTGTCGGCGAAAAGAACGTGGTTGCCGAGGCTTATCTGATCAAGACCGCCGTTGATGCCATGGAAGGCCTGGGTTTCGGTGCCGATGATTATAAAGTGCGGGTTAACAGCCGACAGCTGGTTTCGGATTATTTGGAAAAAATTGATATTGTCGGCGAGTTGGCTAAAGGCGTGATGGGCGTGATGGATAAAAAAGACAAGATCTCGCCGGAAGCTTTTGCCGAAATGTTGGCAGAAATCGGCGTTACCGAAGAGCAGACCGCCAAAATCAACAATTTCATGGCAGCCAAAAGTTTGGAAGATCTCCGCCGACTGGGACTGGAAGCCAGTACCGGCCTGAAAGCGTTGGAGGAATTTGCCGCTTATTGCAAAGCGCTCGGCATTGAAAACAATGTTGTGATTGATCCGGCGATTGTTCGCGGGCTGGCTTATTATACCGGGATCGTGTTTGAGGCGTTTGACACTCAGGGCAAATATCGGGCTATTTTCGGCGGCGGCCGCTATGACAATTTGTTCGAAAAGCTGACCGGACGTTCGAATTTTGCAGTCGGTCTCGGCTTTGGCGACGTTGTGGTTGAGGAGTTGCATAAGGAAAAATACCCCGATGAAACGACGGTGCCGGAGGTGGATATATTGCTGGGCGGTTATTCCGAAGAAGTCTGCGGGGAATTGCTGGGTGTTTTCTCACGTCTGCGTGCCTGCCGTTTCTCGGCCGATTTTGACTTCAAACCGGCCAATCTGGGCAAGTTTCTGACCCGGGCGAACAAGCGCAATGCCAAAATTGCCGCCTATATCGGAGAAATTGAGAGCAAGCAGGGGCAAATGCTGCTGAAAAATCTCCGGAGCGGCGAGCAACAGACGGTGATGCTGAATGATGACGGTGCAAGCGCGGCAATAGAACAAATGTTGGCAGCCATTACCGACGAAGATCATTTATAATAACACATATGTTCGTGTACCAACCGACGGTGTATCCGAACGAACAAAGCCTGAAGGAAAATGAAAAATGGCGGTCCTCAATTTTATAACCACCAACCGGAGCAAAATCCGTTCACTGCAAGGCGCGCTGGACGGATATGATGTGGAGGTGAAGACACGGGGACTGGATTTGCTGGAGCCTCAGTATGACACCGTCAACGAAGTTTCGGCCTTTAAGGCGCGTCAGGCTTTTGAACGTCTGCGGGAACCGGTGCTGGTTGAAGACGGCGGTTTTGTCGCGGAAGCTCTCAACGGGTTTCCGGGTGTTTATACCAAATATGCGTTGGCGACAATCGGCGCCAAGGGAATTTTGAACCTGCTGAGCGGCGAAAGCAATCGCCGTGCCCGTTTTATCAGTTGTGCCAGCTATATTGACGAAGAAGGGCAGCTGTATCAGTTTGAGCGCGAGGGCAATTTGGAAATGGAAGTCGGCGACAAGCTGGTTGACATTGATTCGCCGTACGCATGGTCGGAACTGTGGAAGATTTTGTATGTGCCGCGGCTGGGAAAAACAATGTGCGAATTGAACGCGGAAGAAGTGAAGGAATTGTACGGTACGGTTCGCGGAAGCTTGCAGGTTTTTGCCGCCTGGTACGTCAAGCGATTGCATCAAAATTCCGCCGTTGCGTAAAAAGATCGGCGAATGTGTATTTTTTGCTTGTAAGAATCGGAAAGAGAGTCTATTATCCGCTTGAATTTCGTCACGAATCGTGACAATTGCATGCAATTATTTTATTGACACTCATCAAGAGGGGCCGTTTCCCGAGGGTTTGGTGAGGTTTTTCGCTTTTAAAAGTATTCAACCTTCTGCGGTCGGGTTTCGGCGTTGCCGATAGTATTGTCGCAGAATTTAACCATGAGGAATCACGCAAAATGAAAGAATCTTATACGAGCAAAAGACGTGTAAGAAAGAACTTCGGCCGAATCGACTCCGTGTCGGAAATGCCGAGTTTAATTGAAGTGCAAACCGGATCTTACCGCGATTTCATCGAAAACAAAAATTGCGAGTTCGGTTTGGAAGAAGTTTTCAAATCTATTTTCCCTATTAAAGATTTTTCCGGTACCGGCGAACTCGAGTTCGTTAAATACGAACTGGAAGAACCGAAGTATGATGTTGACGAATGCATCAAACGCGACATGACTTATGCCGCGCCGGTCAAAGCGACCCTGCGCCTGGTGGTTTGGGATGTTGACGAAGCCACCGGTGCCAAGTCGATCCATGACATCAAGGAACAAGACGTTTATATGGGCGATATTCCGCTGATGACCGACAAAGGCACCTTTATCGTCAACGGTACCGAACGTGTCGTCGTTTCGCAGATGCACCGTTCGCCGGGCGTTTTCTTTGACAACGACAAAGGCAAAACCGTGGCTTCGGGCAAATATCTGTTTGCCGCCCGCGTTATTCCGTACCGCGGTTCGTGGCTCGATTTCGAATTTGATGCCAAAGATCTGCTCTATGCCCGTATTGACCGTCGCCGCAAGTTGCCGGTCACTTCGATTTTGTATTCCCTGTATTCCAAGGAAACCGAAGAAAAGCTCAAACAGTTGGCTCAGGAAGGCAAAAAAATCGACCGTTCCGAAATTAAAGGAATGGATAAAGAAGAAATCCTCGGTTATTTTTATGATGTTGACACTTATGTTGCCGACAAGAAAGGTTGGAAAAGCAAATTTATTCCGGAACGTTTTCGCGGCGTGAAATTTACCTTTGATCTGATTAATGCCGAGACCGGAAAAGTTGCCTGGGAAGCCGGCAAGAAAATTCCGGCCCGTGCCGCTCAAAAACTGGTAGATGAAGGCCTGGAGTTTTACCGGGTTGCCGAAGACCAGCTGATCGGCAAGTTTTTGGCTTCGGCAATTGCCGACAAAAAGACCGGCGAAGTGATTGCCGATGCCGGTGCCGAAGTTAATCAGGAACTGCTGGATAAAATTAAAGACGCCAAAGTTAACGAAATTAAGGTTTTGTACATTGATAACGTCAATGTCGGCCCGTATATTCGCAATACGCTGGAAGTGGACAAGAACCACAGCCGCGAAGAAGCACTGTTGGATATCTATCGTGTTATGCGCCCGGGCGAACCGCCGACATACGAAACCGCCGATGCCCTCTTTAAGGCTTTGTTCTTTGACAACGAACGTTATGACCTGTCTTCGGTCGGCCGCGTCAAGATGAACACCGCTTTGGATATTCCGTTTGAAGAAGCGCCCGATACTTACCGCACCCTGCGCAAAGACGACATTTTGCGCATTGTTAAGAGATTGGTTGAATTGCGTGACGGCCACGGCGAAGTTGACGATATTGACCACTTGGGCAACCGCCGCGTTCGTTCGGTCGGCGAATTGATGGAAAATCAATACCGCATGGGCTTGCTCAGAATGGAAAGAGCCATTCGCGAAAGAATGAGTTCGGAAGTTTTGAATAATGTGAAGCCGCAGGATTTGGTCAATGCCAAGCCGATTGCTTCGGTTATCCGCGAGTTCTTCGGTTCTTCGCAGTTGTCTCAGTTTATGGATCAGAATAACCCGTTGTCGGAGATCACCCACAAACGCCGTCTGTCGGCCTTGGGCCCCGGCGGTTTGTCTCGTGACCGTGCCGGTTTTGAAGTGCGCGACGTGCATCCGACCCACTACGGCCGTATCTGCCCGATTGAAACGCCGGAAGGTCCGAACATCGGTTTGATCAACTCGTTGTCAACTTATGCGCGGATTAACAAATACGGCTTTATCGAATGTCCGTACCGCAAGATTGTTGACGGAAAAGTAACCAGCGAAGTGGTTTATCTGTCTGCCGATCAGGAAGGCAAATATATCATCGCCGAAGCCAACGCCGAAGTTCGTGAAGACGGCACTTTTGTTAAAGATACGATTGCCTGCCGCAAAGCCGGTGAATTTGAATTCCATACGCCGGAAGAAATCAACTTCATCGACGTTTCGCCGAAGCAGTTGGTGTCGGTTGCGACCGCGCTGATTCCGTTCTTGGAAAACGATGACGCCAACCGTGCGTTGATGGGATCGAACATGCAGCGTCAGGGCGTGCCTTTGCTGCGCTCGGAAGCGCCGCTGGTCGGTACCGGTATGGAAGCCACGGTGGCCAAAGATTCCGGCGCGACGGTGGTCTGCAAATATGACGGCGTGGTTGATGCGGTTGACGCCAACCGGATCGTGGTTCGTTCGGATGACAAAAAAGCCGGCGGCGTCGGTGTCGAAATTTACAAATTGTCGAAATTCCGCCGTTCCAACCAGAATACCTGCATTAACCAGGTGCCGCTGGTCAAAGTCGGTGACGTGGTCAAAGCCGGTGACATCATGGCCGACGGTCCGTGTACCGATATGGGCGAACTCGCACTCGGCAAAAATATGCTGGTAGCCTTTATGCCGTGGAACGGTTTGAACTACGAAGATGCGATTTTGCTCTCCGAGCGGGTTTCGCGCGATGATGTTCTGACCTCGCTGCATATTGAAGAATTTGAAGTAATGGCCCGCGACACCAAGCTCGGACAGGAAGAAATTACCCGTGATATTCCGAACGTCGGTGAAGAAGCGCTGCGTAACCTTGACGAAGCCGGTATCGTTTATATCGGTGCCGAAGTTAAGGCCGGCGATATTTTGGTCGGTAAGGTGACTCCGAAGGGCGAATCGCCGGTAACGCCGGAAGAAAAACTGTTGCGCGCCATTTTCGGCGAAAAAGCTTCCGATGTTCGCGATACTTCGTTGCGCGTTCAACCGGGCATTGAAGGCATTGTGGTTGACGTTCATGTCTTTTCGCGCCGCGGCGTTGAAAAAGACGAACGCGCTCTGGCGATCGAGCAGCAGGAAATTTCCCAGCTGGCCAAAGACCGCGACGACGAAATTGCGATTATCCGCAAGGTGTTCGACGCCCGCTTAAAAGAAATGCTGATCGGACAGACAGTGGTTGACGCGCCGAAAGGCATTGCCAAAAAGTCGGTTCTGAGCGAAGAATCTTTTGCGGACGTTCCGTCTTCGCAGTGGCGTAAGATTGTGGTCAAAGACGAAGAAGCAATGGCCAGAATCGAAGAGTTTATCGCTGCTTTTGACGCACGGGTTGCCGGAGTTCAGAAGCATTTTGACGACAAAGTGGAAAAAGTTCAGCGCGGCGACGATCTGCTGCCGGGCGTTTTGAAAACGGTCAAAGTTTTCATTGCCACCAAGCGTAAAATGCAAACCGGCGATAAGATGGCCGGCCGTCACGGTAACAAAGGTACGGTTTCGCGCGTATTGCCGCTGGAAGACATGCCTTATACCGAAGACGGTACCCCGGTCGACATCGTGTTGAACCCGCTCGGCGTGCCTTCGCGTATGAATGTCGGACAAATTCTCGAAACCCACCTCGGTTGGGCGGCCAAAGAACTCGGCAAACAGCTCAACGAGATGTGCGAACAGTATAAACGCGGCGAAAAAACGCTGGAAGAACTGAACGGCAAGCTGAAAGAAATTTACGGCGAGAAACAGTTCAACCGTGAAATTGCCGATCTGTCAACGGCAGAAAAGGTCGAAATGATTTCGCACGTTAAGAACGGTATTCCGATGGCGACGCCGGTATTTGACGGTGCTCACGAAAACGACATCAACCGTATGCTTGATATGGCCGGCCTGCCGACTTCGGGTCAGATTGACCTCTATGACGGCCGCACCGGTGAGAAGTTTGACCGTAAGGTTACCGTAGGTATCATTTACATGATCAAGCTGCACCATATTGTTGACGAGAAAATGCACGCCCGTTCGGTCGGACCGTACTCTCTGGTTACCCAGCAGCCGCTCGGCGGTAAGGCGCAGTTCGGCGGACAACGTTTCGGCGAAATGGAAGTTTGGGCTTTGCAGGCTTACGGCGCTGCCTATACCCTGCAGGAAATGCTGACGGTTAAATCCGACGATGTCAGCGGAAGAACCAAAGTTTATGAAGCGATTGTCCGCGGCGAAGAAGGATTTGAAGCCGGCGTACCGGAATCCTTTAACGTTTTGGTTAAAGAAATCAAATCGTTGTGCCTGAACATCGAGTTGCAGAACGAAGCCGTTTAGAATTGGAGATAAAAAATATGAATGAAATTATGAAATTTTTTGGTCAGCAGCCGGCAAACGGAGATTCTTTTGACGAAATCAAAATCTCGATTGCCTCTCCTGAACAAATCCGTTCTTGGTCTTACGGCGAAGTCAAAAAGCCCGAGACCATTAACTATCGTACTTTCAAACCGGAAAGAGACGGCCTGTTCTGCGCACGCATTTTCGGACCGGTTAAAGACTATGAATGTTTGTGCGGTAAGTATAAAAGAATGAAATATCGCGGCATCGTCTGCGAAAAGTGCGGTGTCGAAGTCACTTTGGCAAGCGTCCGCCGCGAAAGAATGGGCCATATCGAACTGGCGGCGCCGGTTGCTCACATTTGGTTCCTGAAGTCGCTGCCGTCGCGCATTTCGATGCTGACCGACATCGGTGTCAAAGCGCTGGAACGCGTTTTGTACTTTGAAAGCTACATCGTGATCGAACCGGGGCTGACCCCGCTCGGCATGTATGAAATGCTGTCGGAAGAGCAATATCAGGAAGCCATTGACGAATACGGCGAAGATTCTTTCCGCGCCGGCATCGGTGCCGAAGCGATTAAGGAAATTCTCGCTTCGATCGATTTGGAAGAAGAAAGAAAGATTATCCGTGCCGAACTGAAAGACAATGCTTCCGAAGCTAAGCGCAAAAAATTGGTTAAGCGTTTGAAAATCATCGAAGCCTTTTTGAATTCGAACACCAAGCCGGAATGGATGATTTTGGATGTGCTGCCGGTTATTCCGCCGGAATTGCGTCCGTTGGTTCCGCTTGACGGCGGCCGTTTTGCCACTTCGGACTTAAACGACCTTTACCGCCGCGTCATCAACCGCAACAACCGTTTGAAACGCCTGCTGGAACTGCATGCGCCGGATATTATCATCCGTAACGAAAAACGGATGCTGCAGGAATCGGTAGACGCCTTGTTTGACAACGGACGTCGCTCACGGGCGATTACCGGCACCAACAAGCGTCCGCTGAAATCGTTGTCGGATATGCTGAAAGGTAAACAGGGACGTTTCCGTCAGAACCTGCTCGGTAAGCGTGTTGACTATTCCGGCCGTTCGGTTATTACGGTCGGTCCGGAACTGCGTCTGCAACAATGCGGTTTGCCGAAGAAAATGGCGTTGGAATTGTTTAAGCCGTTTGTTTATGCCAAACTGGAACTGTACGGACACGCCACCACTATTAAGGCGGCCAAGCGTATGGTCGAAAAGGAACGTCCGGAAGTTTGGGATATCCTGGAAGAAGTCATCCGCGAGCATCCGGTGCTGCTGAACCGTGCACCGACGCTGCACCGTTTGGGTATTCAGGCTTTTGAACCGGTGTTGGTCGAAGGTAAGGCGATTCACCTGCATCCGTTGGTTTGTACGGCATTTAACGCCGACTTCGACGGTGACCAAATGGCGGTACACGTACCGTTGTCGGTGGAAGCTCAGTTGGAAGCGCGCGTTTTGATGATGTCGACCAACAATATTCTGTCGCCGGCGTCCGGTAAGCCGATTATCGTGCCGACTCAGGATATGGTTTTGGGTATTTACTATCTGACTTATGATGCCGAAGGCTTGAAGGGCGAAGGTTCGATTTTTGCCGATTATAATGAAGTGTTGTTGGCGCTGGATGCCAAAACGGTGGATCTGCACAGCAAGATCAAATGCCGTATCACTTATATCGATGACAACGGCGAAAGCCGTTACGGCATTGTCGATACGACGCCGGGACGCCTGATGGTGGCCGAAATTCTGCCGCAGCACAAAGACGTGCCGTTCTCGCTGGTTAACCGCCTGGTTAAAAAGAAAGAAATCGGCGAAATTATCGATATTATCTACCGTCATTGCGGCCAGAAAGAAACGGTTATGTTTGTTGACCGCCTGATGTCGCTCGGCTTCCAGAATGCCTGCAAGGCCGGTATTTCGTTTGGTAAGGACGACCTGATCGTTCCCGATGCCAAACAGGAACTGGTTTCCGAAACCGAAAAACAGGTGAAAGAATTTGAGCAGCAGTACCAGAACGGTTTGATTACCAAAGGTGAAAAATACAATAAGGTGATCGATATCTGGGCCGCTTGTACCGACAAAGTGGCTGACGAAATGATGAAAAACATTTCCAAAACCGAAAACGGCTACATCAACTCGGTTTACATGATGGCTCACTCGGGCGCCCGCGGTTCCGCCGCACAAATGCGTCAGGTTGCCGGTATGCGCGGTTTGATGGCCAAGCCGAGCGGTGAAATTATCGAACAGCCGATTATCTCCAACTTTAAAGAAGGCCTGACGGTGCTTGAGTACTTTAACTCGACCCACGGTGCCCGTAAAGGTTTGGCCGATACGGCGTTGAAAACCGCGAACTCCGGTTATCTGACCCGTCGTTTGGTCGATGTGGCCCAAGACGTTGTGGTTACCGAACAGGATTGCGGTACCGAACGCGGTATCATCGTCCGTCCGGTGGTTGACGGCGGTAATGTGATCGTCTCGATCGGCGAACGCATTCTCGGTCGTACCATTCAGGAAGACGTTATTCATCCGGAAACCGGCGAAGTGTTGTTGAAAAAAGGCAAGCTGATTACCGAAGACGATGTTGAAATCGTGGAAAAAGCCGGTGTCGAACAGGTTCGGATCCGTTCTGTTCTGACCTGCGAATGCGAAAACGGCGTTTGCGCCGCCTGCTACGGACGCGACCTGGCTCGCGGTACGCCGGTTAATATCGGCGAAGCGGTCGGTGTTATTGCCGCGCAGTCGATCGGTGAACCGGGTACCCAGCTGACGATGAGAACCTTCCACATCGGCGGTGCGGCATCCAAATCTGCCGAACAGTCTACGGTTGAAGTTCCGTTTGCCGGGGTGCTGAAACTGGAAAACAACCATACGGTTACCAACTCCGAAGGTCATATCATCGTCTTGTCGCGTAACTGCGAGATCGTGATTGTTGACGGCAACGAACGTGAAAAATCGCGTCATAAGGTTCCGTACGGCACCAAGATTTTGGTTGCCGAAGGCGCCAAGGTTAAAAAAGGCCAGAAAGTTGCCGAATGGGATCCGTTCACGATTCCGGTCATTACCGAAAAAGCCGGTAAAGTTGAGTGGGTTGACCTGATCAACAACATCTCACTGGAAGAACGTGTCGACGAAACCACCGGTGTGGTTGACAACGTTGTTATTGATTGGCATTCGGGAGCAAATTCCGCCAGCCTGAAACCGGGCATTATCCTCAAGGACAAAGACGGCAATCCGGTCTTGTTTGATAATGGCAAAGATGTTCGCTACTATCTGTCGGTAGGTGCGATTCTGACGGTTGAAAACGGTGCCGAGGTTAAAGTCGGTGACGTTGTGGCAAGAATTCCGCGCGAAAGCTCCAAGACCAAGGATATTACCGGCGGTCTGCCGCGGGTAGCCGAGTTGTTTGAAGCCCGCCATCCGAAGGATCAGGCGATTATCTCCGATGTTGACGGTATTGTCGAATTCGGCAAAGACTATAAGGCTAAGCAACGGATTACGGTGGTACCGATGAAGGGTGAAGCGATTGAATATCTGATCCCGAAGGGACGCCATCTGGTTGTTCAGGAAGGCGACGTGGTCAAGAAGGGCGATATGCTGGTTGAAGGTACGCCGGCACCGCATGACATTTTGCGGGTACTGGGCGTTGAGAAACTGGCCGAATATCTGGTTAAGGAAGTTCAGGACGTTTACCGTCTGCAGGGCGTTAAGATTAACGACAAGCATATTGAAGTGATCGTTTCGCAAATGCTGCGCAAGGTTGAAGTTCGGGTTCCGAACGATACCACTTTCCTTACCGGCGAACAGGTTGACCGTGACGTCTTTGAAGCCGAAAACGCCAAGACGATTGCCGAAGGCGGTGTTCCGGCCGAAGCCGATCCGATTTTGCTCGGTATTACCAAAGCTTCGCTGCAGACCAAGTCGTTCATTTCGGCGGCTTCCTTCCAGGAAACCACCCGTGTTCTGACCGAAGCTGCTGTTGAAGGCAAAATCGATCATTTGAGCGGTTTGAAGGAAAACGTTATCGTCGGTCGTTTGATTCCGGCCGGTACCGGTACCGTTTTGCGCAATCTGAAACGGGTTGCCGCTCAGAACGACAAAGAGATTCTGGCTTTGCGTGAAGCTGCGGCCGAACAGGTTGAAAGTGCCGCAAGCGAAACACCGGCTGTTGAACAGCAACCGGCTGAATAAGCTTTGATCAACTGAAAATAAAAAGCCGTCGGTGAAAACCGGCGGCTTTTTGATTCGGAGACAGGGAATACGGAGAAAACATCTAATCTTGAAAACAGCAGAACCGGTATGGCAAACGAATTGTCGAGCGTCAAATTGAAATATAAAAAGCGAAAAAATGCAGAGAATGTATCAAAAAAAGGATCATTTTTTTGCTATGGCCGAACGCCGATATCAGATTTTAAATAAAATTGTTATTTTGTAATGATTTATGTTTGATTTTTTCATAATCATTAATTAAACTTATGATGTATCAAAAAAATGATCGTTAAAATTCAACACAGGAGACAGTTATATATGATTAATAACACCAAAGCTTTCAGCTTATTGTTGGCAGGTACTGTTTTGAGCTCTCCGACCATGGCTGTCGAAATCCCGCAAGCTCTTACTTTGGACCGCCTGAATACAGAAACCGTTGCTTTTCTTAACAATTTCGAAAACGCTGACGTCTCGTCGCCTCACGATTTGAATATCGACAAATCGGGAGAAAACGACGTTTCGGTAAATATTGAAGGAAAAACCTATTATCTGGCGCCGAAAGACGCCGCCGATCATGCTTTGTTGCAGACACTGTCGAACATCGGTTCGGCTGCGTTGGTCAAGCTTGACAGCGCCGAAGGGGCGCTTTATCGTCTTGAAAGCGACGGCGAAACCTTCTATTACGGCTACAATGCCGAAGCCCTGCCGAAAAGCGGATATGCACTTGCGGAAATTTCGGCAGAAGAAGCGGCTTCTTCAAACAGCCCGGTGATTAAAAAATATACTAAAAATTCGGATAACAGTTTAACTGAAACATATTACAGAGTTAAGATCAATTCTGCCAAATTTGATGATTTGGCTACTCACGAGACGATAAAATGGAAGGAAATTTCCGAAGGCGAAAAAGATACCGAGATCGCCAACAGCGGCGTTATTTCTTTTGCCGTGCCCGGTGAAGGCGTAAAATATTACAGATACAGTTACGATCCCGATAGTTACAATAATGACGGCAACAGTCGTAAGCTGTATACCGAAAGGCATCCCAACGGGACTTTTCCTTTGAATACGCCTGTTGACGCCGATTTTATCGGTAATGAACTGATTTCTGAAAAATCAAGCGCTTACGGCGGCGTTATTTATAATCTCGGAAAGTCGGTCATCGGCGATGTCAGCGGCGATTTTGTCAGCAATTATGTTCAAGGTTCGTCTTATGCCAAGGGCGGTGCTGTTTACAATAATGCATCGACAATCGGCAATATTAACGGCAACTTTGTCAATAACTATGCCAAATCACTAAAATCAACCGCATACGGCGGCGCTATCCAAAGTGATTCCACTTCGGCAATCGGCAATATCAACGGTGATTTTATTCATAATCATGCGGAAGGAAGATCTGCCTACGGCGGTGTTATTTATAACTCTTCCAGAGCTGTGATGGGTGATCTTACCGGTGACTTTATTAACAATTATGCCGAGGCAACTTCTTCCAATGCTTACGGCGGCGCTGTTTACAATTATAATTCGTCGATCGGCGATATGACCGGCAGTTTTATTAACAATTTTGCTCACACGGCAGATTCTACAGCTTCCGGCGGTGTTATTTATAATGAGGGGGCGACAATCGGCAATATTGCCGGTGACTTTATCGGCAATTACGCGGAAGGAAAATATGCTTACGGCGGCGCTGTTTATAATAACAAGAAATCGGTGATCGGCAATATCAGCGGTGACTTTGCGGGTAATTACGTTCAGTCGGCATCTGCGGCGGCTTATGGCGGTGCTGTTTATAACGACAATTATGCGACGATAGACAGCATTAACGGCAATTTTGTTAATAATTCGGTAAGCGGTTCGGGCGAGGGGTATCGTTATGGCGGTGCTGTTGCAAACTCCGACAATTCGACCATCGGAAACCTCATCGGCGATTTTATCAATAATTCGGCTGTCAGTTCAGGTGGGGGCAACAGTTACGGCGGTGCAATCTCCAACAATATATACCAAGACGGTGTGGCTGTTATCGAAAATATCAGCGGCAATTTTATCGGCAACTATGCCCTGTCCTCTGATTCTTCTTCCTCGGCTCAGGGGGGTGCTATTTACAATGAAAGCAATATCAAAAACATTGTCAATTCCACATTTGTTGACAACTATGTGAAAGGGGATGACAATTCCAACGGCGGCGCCATTTATTCGCGTGCCGATTTGCTGATTACCGCAAATGACGGAAATTCACTCTTTTCCGGCAACAAAGTTAACGGAAAATCAAATGCTGTTTATATGAGCGGAACAGAAGACGCGGTAATCAATTTGTCCCTGAATGTACAGAACAAAGGCGTTATTACCGTTGATGATGCGATCGACGGCAGCCATTATGATTTGAGCATTTCCGGTGACGGTACCGGCGTTGTTAAAATTAATAATAGGGTTGATCATGTAAACACCCTCAATCTGTCTTCCAGTTCAATCACCCACTTGGGTATCAACGGTACTATCCATGCGGCCGCTATGAATGCCGAAAGCGGAAGTGTGGTCGTCCGCTCTCAGTCGGCAAATGTTTCGCCGATCATCACGGTAGACGTTGAGGTTGATAAGGCGTCCAATAAAGTCAACACCGGAACCATCCATATATCGGAAGACGTCAGCGGCAAATATCGCGTTTTGGTCAATTCGCTGAACCCGGACGTTTTGGACAACAAAGATGACGCGATTGTACCGTTCCTGTTTGCGCCGGAAGACGATGAAGAAACATCCTCATCTTTCAGCGTCGCGCGGGTTGTAGGCAGTCCTTACATGTGGGACGGTGCGGTCAATGCGAAAGGTGAAGAAGAAGGTTCGACCTGGTATCTGAACCTGACGGATATTCTGAATCCGGATTATAAACCGTCTGATCCCTCTGAACCGTCGAAACCGGTCATTCGTCCGCTTGCACCGGAAGTTATTGCCGGCGAAGGTTTGCATGAAGCGGCGATTGAACAGACCCGCAGCGTTGTTCGCAATGTCGGCAACAAGGTTGCCGCCGGTCGCGAATATTGTCCGAATTGCGGCGTTTACACGGCAGAGTGGAACGGCGAGAAGTTGCGCAACGTCTGGGCGTTGGCTCAGGGAGAGAGCGCGACGATAGACAAACCGGTTAAGGCGGATGCCGACATTTGGGGCTTGGAGGCCGGATTTGACCTTCAGAACGACGTCAACAATACCTTTGGTGTTTTTGTCTCTTATCGCAAAGGCGATTACGATCTGAACGGCCAAGGCGACAAGGTTCGCTCCGACATCGGTTCCGAGATTGATATCAACAGTTATCTCGCCGGTTTGTACTACCGCTATGACAAAAATATGAACTGGTTGTTTGCAGCCGTTTACGGCGGCGTTCAGGAGGCGGATGCCAAGACGGACGACGGCCTGGCGAAGTTTGACACCGACGGTACGGAGTTTGGTGCCCATATGGAAGCCGGTCATACGTTTGCTCTGTCCGACACTTTGACGTTAGATCCGAGCCTCGGTTTGTATTATACGCAGATTAACTTTGATGATGCCAAGGATAATCTGGGTAAAACATACCGCTGGAAAGACATCAAACATCTTGAAGCCGAACTTGGGGTTAAACTCGCAAAGCAGAGCGAGAATGCAAAAGTTTATGTCAAACCGAGCGTTATCCAAACGGTCACGAGCGGAGACAGCGTAAAGATCACGGGCTTGAACAAGCTGGACACTTATGACGATGAGACGCTGGGCCGGATTGAACTCGGCGGCCGCTACGGCTTTACGGACGCTTTGTCGGCGTATGGCTGGGCGAATTATACCTTCGGCAGCGGCTACAAAGCGACAGCGGGCGGTTTGGGCCTTGCCTATACATGGTAGTTCAATTCGAACACGAAAAAACACCCCCGGCAACCGGGGGTGTTTTTTTGTTGGAAAACATGTCATTTCTGCGGCGCGATTTCTTCTTCCGTTTCAATACCGAAACTGTCGTCCACCCAAATGCTGTCGTTTGAGTTCATTTTTTGTAGAGCCGCGCTGACGGCGGCGTTTTCCGGCGCTTTGCCGGTTTCGGCAATTACTTTCAAATCTTCGGCATAATCTTGGCGGATCTTTTGATAGGTTGCGGTTTGTCCGAGCGTATCGTCAAATTTTTCGTTGCTGCGGCGCGGAAGCAGCCGTTCTTTGTCAATAGTCTCGTCATCCATCGGCCGCACCTGCAGCAAATTGACATGTACTTTTTCCGCCGGTGTCTGTTCATCGACAACCTGATATTCGGGCTTGGGAGCAGGGGTTGCCGGCGCCGCGGTCGGTGCCGCGATAACGTAATTGATATCTTCTTCCTCTTCGGTTTCGACAATTTGGGGACGAACCGGAAACGGCGGCAGCTTTTCGCGGCGGTTAAGTTCTTTTGACGGAATAAAAAATCCGGGCCGTACCGTCTTGCGGACATATTCGGCTCTTGCCGCGGTCGCGGCCATCAGGGCAAAAACAAGGCAGAGTGCAAAATTTTTCATTGTCATAACCTAATCTTAACTAATCTTACTTTACTCTAACATACATGAAAAATTTATATTTGACATCAATATTTTGCATTTGTGCATCTCTCTCTCCGGTTTGGGCGGCGGAAAACGCGGCCCCGGCGGCGGCAGACCCCTGTGCCGAATTTCGCTATAAGACCCGGCTCAATTTAACCACGTCTTACGGCAAATTGAAATATAATCTTGACTATGATCGTCGGGCGCTGACTCGTCTCGGACAACAATACGGGTTGATCGAACCCGGAATGTTTGCTTCCGGCCTTTCGTTGATCGGAATCGACTGGTCGGTCACCTTAAATACGGTAACGCGGGTAGCTGCCGACGACAGCATTTGTATTTTGCCGATGAGTCTGGACGTGTTTGTCGGATTTCAGGATCCGACCGTATATATTGACCGCGCGTTGAATCAAGAGAGCTGTTCCTATCAGTTGGTTTTGCGTCACGAACATCAACATCAGCAGGTCGCTATAGCGGCGCTTGAGTATTTTTTGCCGCGTGTCCGTGCCGAAATAAATGCCCGTCTGGGTGAAGTCGGTCCCTCTAACGTCGCTTCGTTATCTCAGACCGATGCCGCAACCGCGCGGATGAACCGGAAGTATATTGCCCTGATTGAGCCTCTGGTCGATAAATTTAAGGCGACGCTGCTGCACGAGCAGAAAAAACTTGATAACCGGCAAAATTATGAATTTGAGAGCAGTATTTGCCAAAACAAAACGCCGGTACTGAAATAAGAACAAAACCTGTCCCTTTTAAACCGCCGCCGTATCAGTGAGTATAGGAGGCTTCGATCAGTTGCGCCCGTTTTTCGTCAAGGTCATAGTTGGCTTTGACGTTGAGTTGCGGGGCAATCGCCGAAATTATTTCGCCGGCCGTCGGCACCGTGTTCCAGCCCGAAGTCGCAAAACCGAAAGTTTCTTTGGAAGCCTTGGGTTCGTCCATCATCACAAACAAAGCGTATTTCGGATGCGAAACCGGAAAAGTGGCGACAAACGACGTCATAACTTTCTTGTCGACATAATGGCCGTTGACAAGTTTGTTGGCGGTTCCGGTTTTGCCGGCAACTTCATAACCGGGAACGTTGGCGCGTTTTCCCGAGCCTTTGGTGACCACTCCGCGCAACAGTTTGCGCATCGCCGCCGAAGTTTTGGCGGAAAGAACCCGCCGACCTTCATCGGGACGGTCGGTTTTTAACAGGGTCGGCGCATGATAAATGCCGCCGTTAACCACCGCCGCAAAAGCCGAAATAATATGCAGCGGCGTTACCGAAACGCCGTATCCGTAAGACACCGTGGCGGTGGTTGCTTCGCCCCAACGGTTGGGGACGCTGGGGGTTGCTTTTTCGGTCACTTCGAAAGAACCGATCGGGTCAAACAGTCCCATGTTGCGCAGGAAGCTTTTTTGTTCCTGTTTGCCGACTTTAAGCGCAATTTGCGCCGAACCGATGTTGGAGGAGTAGATCAGGATTTCCTGCAGGTCAAGCCAACGGTTTTCGCCGCGGTAATCTTTGATGATGTTGTATTTGAGCTTGAGCGGCTTGGTGGCGTCAAAACGGTCGGAGAGTTTGACTTTTCCGCTTTCCAGTCCCAACGCGGCGTTAAAAATTTTGAACACTGAGCCGGGTTCATAAAGGCCTTTGGTGGGGAAATTGAACTGGGCGCGTTCGTCCGGCTGCATGTTAAGGTTGGGATCAAAGTCGGGCAACGACAACATGGCAATAATCTCGCCGGTGTTAACGTTCATCAAAATGGCCGAAGCGCCGATGGCATTGAATTTTTTAATGGCGGCGGCAAGCTTTTGGCGGATGGTGTCCTGAACGCCGGAGTCAATCGTCAGTTGCAGCGGAACGTCAGAACTGGTCAGCCGTTCGTCAAGTTGTTTTTCAATGCCCGAAATACCGATGTTGTCGATATTGGTTTTGCCCAGAATGTGCGAAAACAGATTTTTGTGCGGATAGACGCGTTTTTCGACGTCTTCAAAACCGAGGCCCTGGATTCCGAGAGCATAAATCTGATAACGCTGGGCCAGAGACAAATTGCGTTTGATGTAAACAAAATTGCCTTTCTTTTCCAACTGGGCCAGGATATCTTCGTACAGCATGTCGGGAATAAATTCGCTGAGTTTGGCGGCAACTTTTTCTTTGTCTTTGATTTTTCGCGGATGGGCAAACAGGTTTGCCGTCGGCAGCGACGTGGCAATGATGGTGCCGTTGCGGTCAGTGATGTCGGCGCGCGCAATCGGATTTTCGATTTTTAGCTGCGGCAATTCGCTCTCACTTCGTTCGTCCCGCGGCGTGATGCCGCTGATGCAGATGCTGAGGGTGCGCAGAGCAATGATGACATAAATCAAAATAAACGACGAGATGGCCAGCAGCATTCGGGTTTTGCAACTCGACAGCGGATCTTGTTCGATATTGTAGTTGGAAAAGGCAAAACCCCGGTTGACTTTGATTTCTTCACCCGGCAGATAAAATTTGTTTTTGTCTTTTTTTGCCCACAGTTTCATTGTTCCGATCAGTCCTGCTTAGCGCTGAGCCTTGGCCAGCCGGCGCAGTTCTTTGTTTTTGACCGCGATGTCGTTAAGGTTTTTGCGGGCCAGCATTTTGCGGCTGGGTTCATAGTCAAACGGCAGCGAGGCATAACTGATAATCTGTTCGGCTTTAACCGGCGAGAGGTCGCTGTGACGGCCGGCCAGGTTGCGCAGTCGTTCCGGATTGTTAAGGTGGCTCCATTCGGCTTTCAGAATATGAATGGTTTTAATGTCTTCGCTGATGGTACGGTTGATGCCGGCCAGTTCTTTTTCCAGATCCTGTACCCGGTTTTTCATAATGAAAGTAGCAAAAATAACGGCGGTCAATACAGTCAAGGCAGCCCATAGGCAGATAGCGGCAGATTTGGTCGTATTCATTACTCTGTCTCCTTATGACTTTTAATGGCATAACGCAGTTTGGCGGAGTGGGCGCGGGAGTTGGCGGAAATTTCCGCCTCGCCCGGCAATATAGCTTTGGAACAGAAGGAAAATTCGGCGGTTTCTCGGGGCGTCGTATCGGGCAGATAGCGGGAAACGCCGCCGGTTTTGCCGGACTTTTGTTTAAAGAAGTTTTTAACAATGCGGTCTTCCAGCGAATGAAAGGTGACCACCGCCATCCGGCCTCCCGGACGAAGGGTTTTCAAACCGTTGGCCAAACCGTTTTGCAGTTCGCCCAACTCATTGTTGACCGCGATTCTCAGAGCCTGAAAGGTACGCGTGGCCGGATCGGGTTGTCCCGGTTTTTTGAAAATGACTTTATATATGATTTCCGCGAGTTGCCGGGTTGTTTCTATCGGCTG
>OFEY01001115.1_pt1 | contig 18885 bp, 23 predicted proteins | sample 1521251 | NCBI WGS metagenome assembly OFEY01 (sample SAMEA3504100, study PRJEB24116) | mouse gut metagenome | biome: mouse gut; feature: mouse-associated habitat; material: faeces | place: Denmark | collected 2011
AAATGCGGTAAAAGTCGATAAAATCAAGTGTTTTAAACCTAATCAGCAGACACTAGTTACTGCCGTGACTATTACAAATACTATTCCTATTATCACAAACCAGAGTTCTGCCGGCGTATCCAGATATCCAAAGTTCCCTATTAATGAAACCATTAAATCTTTCGCAAATTTATTCCAGGTAACTCCAAATAAATATAAAGTTTGCGTAAACTGGCAGACACTGGCATATACAAGCTTTATCCACTGGTTTTCCCTGAATAAATATATCGCTGCAGCCATTATTGCCAAACCGGCAATGCCAAGCCCGTATCTCCACTTATATATCATGTCGCCTGTTATTTCATATTTACCTGCCCTTATATGTATTTTTTGTATGGGCAGAAGCAAAAATAATACGCCCAACAATGTATAAGGTATTTTCGCTATAGCAATACAAAATAATATCCCTAATAAAATACCCGATTCCCGTATTCCAATTTCAGACGCGATAAACTTCAGATGCATAATATAAGCGATAAACAAAAAACACATCGGTATCAATACCGCATCATAACTTAGTGAAGCCGCCTGTTGAATACACATCGGTAAAAGCATAACTATTTTAAACAGTTCTTTCTCATTTGGAACCAAGTGAAGCGTTATACAGCAAATGGCAATATAAAAAGCCAACGAAAAAAGTCTCCCCAATATAATAACCCAAAATACCGGCAATTTAAGCAATATCCCTAAAAGTACTCCAACTGCAGCCGGAAAATGTCTGATTAATTCTTTACTGATTCCTTTTGGCATACACTCGCCATAAGTATAAGAAGGCACTTTTTTTATTGCTTCTTTTATCTGTTCCCGGTCAATCTTTTCGTTTGGATGAAACATGATCCTTTCTCTGTCTAACGGCATCTCATCAAATAAACGACCGGATAAGTCTTTGTTCTGAAAACCTTCACAGATCATGGTTAAATGATTATACTCATCCGGCATCTGCCACGGAACGATTAAAAAAGTAAAGGCAACGCCCCAAATAAATGTAAAACCGGCAAAACACGCTATTGGGTTTAAATTACAAATATAACGAACTATACATACACCGTATTTCCAAAACAAATATGCAAAGCTGATTATGAATAACACACCCATGGTAATATTCAGACATCTTATTTTGTCTTCAGGTGATCCTGCAACATCAGTACTCAATTGAATCGACGACAGTTTAAAGCTTCCGCGTATATCAAAACGCAATTCCCTATAAGTATTTCGCGGAAAATTAATAATAATTTCACGAGTACCTTTTTTTGCGTTTTTCATTCTTGACTGTCCTTCCGTCAATTCTGCAGCCGAAAAATAAACCTGAATCGTTATATCCTTAGTCAACGGTTCCTCAAAAATTATCTTTGCAGAAGTCGCTAAAATACCATTTTCATCGATTATTCCTATCCAAGGCTTGTCAATTTCTGCACTAAATTCTGATCCATTAATAGAATATCCATTATCATAGGTGAAATCTCCTGAAAAAAACTCACAAAAATAATGATAATTATCATAAAAAATCCTTCCGTTTTTAAATTGCAGATTCCCCCATAACAAAATTCCAAGAGCAGTACACAATACCATAACAGGTACTATCAAGTTTACATAACGCTTAACTGGCATACTCTCTTTCAAATCATCTTCCATTTTTCACTTTCTCCTAAATCTTCATACCCCCAAAAGCTTTCCCAATTTCCGCAATATTCCCGTTGCCCTCCAGCTAATCGTCTGTTCCATTTGGGAACATCTCTTTTCCCATTTTTCTTTTTCAAGAATAATCTGTTTTTCCCTTTCTAAAACCTCTGATAAACTTAGTTGTAACTCTTCGCACTGTCTGACTTTTATATCCAAAAGCTCATTACATTTATTTAACTTCTGGTTAATCTCATCCTGCCTTCGCATATATTCAATAAAAATATTTTGCTTTTGTGCATATTCCATTCCCATGCCTTTTATTTCATCAAGCCCTTTAGCATTTCCATTGATACATTCCAATAACTGTTCCAGCGAAATATCTATTTTCTTATTGAAAGGATATCTGATAACCGCCTCCGGAAATTTGGTTCTTAACATATCAGCCGTAATACGGATCCATTGTATTCCCCTTTTATCTGTCAGATCAATGTAAATTTGTGGATCTTCTTCACAAAATACAATCCTGTCATTATCCCACATCCCATTAACCACTTTGTAATCTATAATTCCATCATTGCTCTCTATTTTTAGTTTTTTTAATATGCAGTTTTCTTCTTCTACAGGATCAAATCTGAGTGCCTTATATTTTGAATCTATTTTGATAGTTTTATCTATATGAATCCGTTCTGCGTCCAAACTATCAGAAGATAAAATAAGTTTATTATCCTCATTAAAACCCTCTCCATAACTATAGTAAATCTGATGCTGTATACTTATCTTACGTCCCTGCTCATTGATAAAGCGATATTTAAGGTCATCAATGCATCTGCAAATTAATCCTTTTATTTTTTCAGGATGTCTGCCCGTATATTTTTCTCCCAGCCGGTCGCTAATGCCCTGAAGCAGTCGCTCATCATTAGATAGCATCGTAAAAACCCGGTATGAAAAATCAGAATTATCATTAAAATATACATACTCTTCATACAGTTTGTCTATCTGTTCAAAATAATACCCTGCATTCCAAAGTCCGTATACTGTAAATAATGCTTTCATCATTTCTTCCCACAAGAAAATATCTCCGTGATAAAACTCTTTAAAAGAAATACCGTCCTCCATAAGCATTGAAATTATTTCATCTATTTCGGGCAAACCGTTTTGTATATGTTCAATCAACCATTTATGATCTTCTCCATAAAGCATTTTATAATAACTGTTTATACGTTCTTCAGCATTTTCATTATAAGCCGTTTTATATGGAAAGCATACAATAGCCACATATTTTGCTACCCGGCTTACTTCATTCATAAACGCTTTTCTCTGTTCCTCAGGCACATGTTCCAGTACGTCCAATGCTATCACTAAATCATACTGTCCATTCGCAATTTCCGGCATATTACAGCCGTTTACCTGAATGAATCGTTTATCTGCCCTCATTTTTTCAGTTAAATAAATATCTGAATATTGAATTTCTTCATTTGGCAATACCTTTTCCAAATTGCATTCTTCATTTGCTCCTATTTCCAAAATGGTCAGTTTCTGCCTATTTATCTTTTCCTTGATTATATCGGTTATGACCTCAACAGTCTTATATCTCTGATATTGATCAAAAATCACTCTAACTCCCATCTGCCTGCTTTAGCAGGCTTATAAATCAGGATCGGGAAATTTCTAATTTCACACTAACTCCCATCTGTCCGCTTTTGCGGGCATACAAATCAGGATCGGGAAATTTTTAATTTCACGCTACTCTCCTTTTCTTTTAAACAAATCTGTGTTATTCGCCTACATTAATTCTCCACTTATGCTCCATGCGTATTGTGCCTATATCTTCGTAAAGACTATAGACCTCAAAATTACATACCGTGTCAAAATAATCTACCATATCGTCTATTCCTACGGCAATACATACATCTACATAATATTTCCCTTGCAGTAACTGGTTATTTGTAAATTCAATCTCAAAATATCCACTGTTTTTCAAAGTAAATGTCGGAATCCCATCCGCTCTGGAATTACTGCCGTAACATCTGATGCCATCATTCCTGAATATACTTAATCCAAACAATGCATTTTGAACTTCTTCATATACTTCATAATGTACCCTGAACGTTATCGGTTCATCAGTAGAAAATACTTCCACCTTCTCTCCTCTTTTGTTTCGTGTTTCAATACAAAGTATTTTAGCTTCTCCCGTTCCCCTATGGTTGCCATCTTTCATATTTTCATCAGCCTGTTTATTTTCCTGTACAGTTTCCTCTTCATTGTCTACACTTTCCTGCGTACTTGCAATATTATTTAATACACTGATTTTTCCTTTTCTTATTTCTCCCATATATGTCAGATACTCTTTATGAACCTTTCTCGGAATACCTTCCGTCCTAATCAGTCCTTCATGTATCCATATACTTCTATCACAAATTTCTTCTATCTGCCCCATAGAATGAGACACGATTACTATAGTTGTACCCTTTTTTTTAATATCGACAAGTTTATTGAAACATTTTGCCTGAAAATTGACGTCGCCTACTGCTAATATTTCATCCACTAATAATATATCTGCATCTACGTTAATAGCAACAGAAAACGCCAGACGCATATACATTCCCGACGAATAAGTCCTGACCGGATTATCAATATAAGCACCCAGTTCTGAAAATTCTATAATATCATCAACCCGCCTGTCAATTTCCTTTCTTGAAAGTCCAAAAATAGATGCATTGATATAAATATTTTCACGTCCACTCATGTCGGGATGAAAACCTGCGCCCAATTCCAATAAGCTGGAAACTCTTCCTTTTAATTCTATTGTTCCCGAATCAGGATACATGATTCCCGTTAAAATTTTCAACGTTGTACTTTTCCCGCATCCATTATGCCCTATTAATCCGACCGCTTCTCCCCTTTTTACCTCAAATGAAATCCCATTAAGCACCCAATGCTCATCATATTTATTCCTTTTCCAAAAAAGGACTTTCTCTTTCAGCATTTTTCCTTTGTCATAATATATTTTAAACTTTTTGGTAATGTTCTTTACTTCTATCACATTATCATCCTTCATTTACAGCTCCTCCACAAAATGTCTTTGCAATATTGCAAACGTAACTTCTCCAATGCCCAAAACCAAAATGCCCAAAATAAAGGCATTCAGCAAGGTGTTCACTTGAGGTGCTTTGCCATAGTACAAAATATCTCTGTAAGCAACAATAATCGGAGTCATCGGATTTAAATTGAATATTGGTAAAAATTCCTCCGGTACAGAGGTAACATCATATAATATAGGCGTTAAATACATCCATGCCATAGAAATGATTCCAAGTATATGTTCCAAATCCCTAAAATAAACTGTTAATGCCGATGTTAAAAAAGTAACCCCCAACGCCAATATATACTCAATCAACATTACCAACGGTAAAAATATAAGCGCTTTAGCATGAAGCCCTATTCCACTGAAAAAAACTACTATAAATATAATAATAAAACTCAATATCATATTAACAAACTGACTTGTTGCAAATGAAATGGGTAATACCTGTCGGGGAAAATATATTTTTTTAACCATATCCTGTTGCGCAAAAATCACGGTTGTCCCTCCTGCCAAACACATACTGAAAAAAATCCATGGAACAAGCGCCACAAATAGGAATAAATAGTACTTCTCAATTCCCGATTTCATAATAACTGAAAAAACTGCCGTATAGACGCATAATTGCAATAATGGATTTAAAAACATCCATAAAAATCCAAGCACAGAGCCTTTGTAACGGCTTTTCAAATCTCTTTTTACCAAGCTTATAATCATTTCCCTATAATTCCACAATTCTTTTATTAGTTTCATAAATAATTATTCCGTCCTTACTGAGATATCTCATGATATAAATCTATCATTTTAATTACATGTTTATCGAAATCCCACTCTCTATCCCAATCACATATTTTTCTATTCATTCGTGACAATATCCTTCTATCATCATAGATCCTTTCTAATTCTGTTCGTAACCCTTCTTTCAAATTTTCAACTTCTATAACTATTCCCATTCCTTGATTTTCTTCCAATAACTCCTTTGCTCCAACATAAGATGAAATGATTACAGGTATCCCATAACTTAAAGCTTCTAACACAATCATTCCAAATGTTTCTTTACATATGCTTGGCATGACCAACACATCCATCCCCTTAAAAACTGCATCCATATCATTTTCCCGATATTGTGCATGGCTACATATGTAAGGACAATGTACATTCTGCGGATTAAAATAAATATGACATTCGAATCCGGTCATTCCTTTTTTATACATTGCCTCCAATGCCTCTTCCAAGTATGGATACCCCTTAAATATCTGCTTAGACGAAAGATACCCTATCCTTAACTTATCATCCTTAAATGTATAGATTCTTCGGTTATCCCTTACTCTTTTATTAGTGATCGGTATTACTTGTCCCCTTATTTCTCCTAAAAAAGATTCATATACTTCCCGTGACTGATTACTATTAAAATGATAATATGTTATATGCTCATATATCTGCCGATAATATGCGAATAATGCATTATAGCCCTGTACTCCTTCCGTTTTAACCTGATTATTTTCCCCCTTATCCTTTTTGATAATACTTTTTATATATTTTTTAATTGGCAGCAATATTTTTGAGTACTCCATCCAATGATAAAACTTATTTTTCTTTATTTTATAATATATATCAGAATGTTTCCATTTTACTTTTTTTTGCGAGACTATATGCTCCATACACTGTGCGCACATTGTCCAGTTATTTCTATCGCACATCTTCCCGTTTCTCAATAAACTTATTTTAGGACAAAGTCCATAATAATCATGAGAAGTAAATAAAATTGGTATTGATAACTTCTTTGCCGCTTGGAAAAAAGCCAAATGTATTCCCATAAGACTGTGCATATGAATAATATCAGGGGAAATCTTTTGTAAAAAATTAATATATACATTTATGTCACCTGACTCTGCCAAGCATTCTACCCCGCTTATTCCCGCCCCCTCTGTTACCGGTAACGGATTAATAATATAATGGCATGAAAATTTCTCCCAGTTTTTTGAATGTATCCTTGTTCGTTTCTCAAACCGAGTAGTAAATTTCCCTGGTACTAAAAGATGAACTTCATTCCCCATCCTTTGTTCACCTTCCGCTAAATCTAATGCATATACTAACAGTCCACCGCCTCTGACTGGTGGTAAGCCATGTATATAATGCAATATTTTCACACTCTTTCCTCCAAATTTGTCTAACAATTTCTCGGAATCTTCAATTCAATAAAATCAAAATCTGCAGATTCCATTTTTATAAAAATCCCCCGTCTTCTATATAAACGCTTGACAAATCGCTCAAAATTTACAGCAAAGCCAATTGAATATATTTCATTTTCATCAACTGGAAGATTATTTTTATTACCTATTAATTCCGTCTATCAAACTTTTGTACTTGAAAATCTTCGTAAATATTATTCTGATTCTACTGCTTTTATTAAACCAACATAGAGTATCAGCGAACGTTGCTAATATGCTGACATATTGATATTTAAACAAATATATTTGGTAACTACTATCTTTCAAGGTGTCATAAAAGAACCGGTATTGCTTTCTATGAAATGAATTCATGGGAAAATATCAACACATGAACAGTGTACAAAATTTAACAGTATCCACCACAAGAAGCAGGGCGCATCATCAAAAACCGAAAATCCATTATATAACAAAGCATGGCATCTAGCTGGACATTGCTGAAATAATTTCTCTGCGCAGTGAACTATCAGCATGAGAAATGGAGAGAAGTACATCTTCGGTAAAATTTAACTGGCATTTTCAGACAAGTGATGCTCAAATAAAACTAAGTTCGTTGTACCCTGCACTTATACAGCTGAACTACTTCGCAGTAAATATTCTGTTTTAGCCCCTAAACCAAGAACTCTTTCCTGATATTATGCATCGTTCTTTTGTCCATTGATTTTAAAGTCCCTTCTCTTACTGATTCATCTGCATAGTTAAAATTCTATCTATACTATCTTCAGAAATTTTCACTTTGGTAATACTCCGGGTGTCAGTACTTTCTACGTCTTTTTTAACAGACATTCAGCCTTTTATTGACTTAAATAAAAAAAGTGAACTCAATGTGAAATATTTAGAAAGCGGCAGACACCGCTCATCTAAGAGGTAGTACTGCCGCCTATATCACATCCTATTGTTTCAGCATCTGGATGCATGGGATCTGCCCTTTAAATCCCCCTGAAAAAGATGATTTTAGAAGTAGCCTAATCCTTCGACTATTATATACCGTTTTTTGGCACAGCGACAATGATGTCTATTTTCTATGATGTCCCTTTTTCTGGTCTGAACAATATTTACTTTTCAAAGTACATTTTCTTACTGTTGCTAATAATAATCATTCAAAATTCCAAGAAATCATTCTATTGCAAATAGATTTAATCGCTATAATATTCTATCATAGTTATATTTCTTTTTCAATGGCAACGACGATTTCATGTATATGTTGTAACAGTCCAGCCTTCCCTTGATCAAAAGGGAGAAATTTAAAAAGTTGTTTTTCATGGTAATTGTCCACAAAGAAGTCAGGCATTTCCATAACCAGCTGAATCTCCCTGTACCTTGTGGATCGTTCTGGCAAAACACCCTAAACCCAGCTTTTGATTCATTCAAGCAAAAAGATTTCCGTATCAATTCCTGTTTCCAGAAGTACCCTGCACAGTCATTTTGACGGATCACTTTTAGAGGCGGATTTTCCTCTTCTTCCCTCTAAATGTTCATCCCCCAAAAGTCTGTCTGATCTCTTCCCGATCTATAGCATAATGTCCAACGATCTGAAATCAGCAGTGCAAATCAGCGTATATCTTTTTGGCACAATCCATAAAACACTCTAATGCATTTTTATCACTAAAAGTTCTGTTAAATACATCTGCAATAATGCCTGCGATCTCCTCTTTTGTCTGATCACTGGAAATCTTACCGCTTATTTCCCACGATTCAGAATCAAATTCATCATCAGGCGCCCCATTTAAAAGTAACGAATAATAATCCATTTCATCAACATGCTTCTTAACAATCGCATATTTTGTCATTTACATTCCATTCCTTTTCCCTACGCTAACTAATTATTCCGATACATCATTCCCCAAACCCCAATATATCAAAATCCATACAATCAATATCTATGATTTTATTCCAGTCTCTTTCTAAAATAATATCATCAATTAGCTGTGCCGTATATAATTCATCCAATGCAGCATAAGCATATTCTCCGCTTTGTTGTTTAGCATTGCCGCATCTTTGAAAAGAACAGTGATCCTCATAAATAATGATCATATATTCATTGAGCCTGTCAGAAAATTTAAGACGTAATTCTGCTTCACATCCGTACTCGTTTATGCTTTTTAATAAGAATGCTTTTATTTCCTCAAATGTAAAGTCAGGCATCTTTCACCTCCCCACAATGTATCGTATATGTTATCCTAAAACTCATAAGGCGTAACCTGATAACCATAATAAGATTGTGAATATGTGCCGTTCCAAATGCCCGAACTTCCTGTGTTTATGGCCCTTTTACATTTTAGTATGCGAAAGTACACCATAAATTGTCTATTAGGTTACATAAAATAAGGCAGGTACAAGTTGATTCACTCTATGCCATACTGATTTAAATAGACTTTTACCGCGTTTATTACCATGGATGCAGTTTCCACTTGTTCTTCTGCTTTTTCCTTTGATGCAATATAAAAATCATCATAATCACTTTTTTCTCTTAGCTGTTTTAGAGTTGCAAGTCTCACCTGACTTCTCCTGAAAAAATTTCTGTTGCCACATATTCTTTATTAAAATATGCAATCACATCTTTATTGCGTTTAAAATCAACCGTTCCTAATGAAAGTACTCCTTTTACTGCATAAAATGCTGCATAATATGAACGATTAATTGCATCTTTATAAAAATCATCCTTCAGACATTTTTTAGCAACCATAAAGAATCTTCTGCCTCCTAAATACGGTATTTACATAATTCTATCTGCCTATTATCCATTAACCGCAATACCCTCTCTTTGTACGTTATCATAAAACGGCAATACTCCAAGCCAATAGTTAAACTGTTCCTCATTTTTTAAAACAACACTTATATCCACAAAATACTTCATTTGGAATTCAAAAGCCAAATCAAATATCTCTGTTTCAGCCTTTTCAATCTCTTTGTCTGTAAGTGTTGTCAAAATCATAATATCAATATCTGAATTATCTGTATAATCACCTTCTTATCTTTTTTATCATATCACAGAAGCACCAAAAGGCAATTCCAAACTTCGTATATATGCCATCCCAAATGCCCGCTGCAGGCTAACGGAGTGTACGAAGCTGACAAATCAGGTTTTTTCATGTACAACTGGATCAGAAAAACCCCAACCCATCAAGTAAACACTACATATTTCTTTTTACATTTAAGACATCCATCAACGCTTCTTGTAATACTCTGGATACATTGATTCCAGCATGTTCCGCCTCATAATTAAGCCAACTCGGAAGCGCTACATTTCTCCTAACAGTTTTTGTATCAACCCTTTTTCTATACTCCGAGAAATCAACATCCACATAGGTCAAAACACCTTTTGCAAAATCAATATCCTCTGTGTACTGCTTCACTTTTTCAATCGCTATTGTCTGATCTGATGGTATAGGAAGTTCTTCCTTATTATCTTCCATTGAAATTCCTGCCAGTCCAATAGCATCCCTTGCCATTTCGATAGCATCTGCGAACGTATCTCCCTCAGTAAAAATCTCCATATCGGGAACACACACCAAAAAAGGATGTTCGGAACCATCATTTGCATTTACTATAAAAGTTGGAAAAACTTGCTTCATTTCATTCACTCCTATCATATTTTCCATTTCCAAGTATTATTTTTGCCAAATTCTCATTAATTTCTATATGTCTTGGAACTTTTTCAATACCATTGCCTCTTCTGTATATATCATAATTCCCGTCATGTCTCTCAAAGACAAAACCTGCTTTTTCAAGTTTCTTGATCAAATCTCTTTATTTCATCAGTGTTTCTTCTCGCGCAATCATTATACACACTAATTACACATCAATCAATATGTTGCTACATAATTTTTTAAATTTAATTCTTTGTGAAATTTATACTGACTACTAAAAAACTGCCTTGGAAGGATATTCTCAAAGCAGCTTTTCTTTACATCGCATACAGATTTTCCGCATACTGTACTTTATTTTCTTTATTCTCTAATTTTTCGATCTCACTCTGCTTAAAATCTTCTGTAACATGGGTATATAGATCCATTGTCATCTGAAGGGTGGCATGTCCCAGATAAGCCTGAACAGTCTTGGGCTGGATCCCCGCTTCAAAACATCTTGTTGCAAACGTATGCCTGAAGCAGTGTCCCGAAAACTTCTCCATCTGTTCCAATGGGTCTTTCATAAGATTGATCGTTTCTACAACTTTTGCGATCGCATCACAATAAGTTGTGGCATTTAAGGGTGTTCCCAGACTGCTTAGAAACAGCAGATTTTCAAATCCCTGTATCGGTTTCACACTATGCCTGTTCAGGATTACTTTTCTTTGCTTCATCTGTTTTATCAGCGCTTCTTCACATCTTGCAGTGATCAGGACTTTCCTGTTGCTTGCTTTTGTTTTGGGCGGTCCCAGATGATATGTCTTCCCTTCATCCCCTTCAAATTTTTGGTATACCAGAGTTTTGTTCACTCTGATTTCTTTATTTTTCAGGTCTATGTCTTCCAGTGTCAGGGCATGTTAGCGCCAATGATAAAATGTAAGAAAACGCCGAAGAAAAAATGTAAATTTATGGCGGAGAGAAAGAAAAAAAGATAGACTCCTGATAGGACGAAAAATGTCCGGGAAAGGAGTCGGAAATGAGAGGAGAAAGCTGGATGGACATACGAAATGACAGACAAAAAGGAATGAGCTATGTGGAGCTTGGGAAAAAATACCACATGGATCCCCGGACAGCAAAGAGGTATGCACAGTCACCACAGAAGCCGGAGTACACACTGACACAGCCAAAGCCAACAAAACTGGATGCCTACAAGCAGCAGATAGACCAATGGCTGGAAGAAGCGCCCTATTCTGCGGTACGGATACTGGAGAAACTGCAGGAACAGGGATTTGACGGAAAATACAGCATCGTGAAGGAATACGTCCGGGGAAAAAAATGGACCTGGATGAAAAAGCAACGGTGCGGTTTGAAACCATGCCGGGAAAACAGGGGCAGATGGACTGGGGCTTTTTTGAGGACCATCTGGTATACGAAGACGGGAAATGGAAGAAACTGTACTGTTTCCTTATGATACTGGGATATTCGCGGATGCGTTATATCGAATTTGTGACGGACATGAGCACAAATACACTAATCCGGTGCCATCAGAACGCGTTCCGGTATTTTGGAGGTTATCCGGAGGAGATACTCTATGACAACATGAAACAGGTGGTCATCAAACGCCTCCTGAAACAGGAAGATTCCACTCTGAACCGGCAGTTTGAAGATTTTGCGGGCTTCTACGGCTTCAAACCGATTTTGTGCCGCCCCTATAGAGGACAGACAAAAGGCAAGGTTGAACGGACGGTGCAGTTTGTACGAGACAATTTCATGGTTGGAATCAAATACGAGAGTCTTTCAGACCTCAATGGCCAGGCGCAGGCCTGGTGCAACAAGGTCAATGGAAAAGTTCACGCCACCACCAATGAAATCCCCTTTGAACGTCTGAAAGCGGAACGGTTAAACCCTCTGTGCCGGGAGTACATCATGGACAAAATCAACCTGCGCCGGGTACAAAAAGACTGCCTCATCTCCTATGCCGGAAACCAGTACTCCGTGCCGGCGGAGTACATCGGCAAAGATGTGGCAGTCGCAGCCCTCGACAGTATGCTGGCTGCCTACTATGAGGGAAAGCAGATAGCTCTGCACCGGATATCGTATCAGAAAAAAGATATGGTTGTCAATCCGCAGCACTATAGGCGGCTCACTATGAAACAGACAATGGATGCAGAAAATATACTTTTGGAACAGGACAAGGTCATTGATTTTCCCCTGAAATCTTCTGACCTGTCCAGATATGACGAGGTGCTGTATGAATGAATTGACCATGGACAGGCTGAAAGAGAATCTGGAAAACCTCAGGATGAAGAACACTCTGGAGATTCTGGACAACTACCTGGAACGGGCGGTGGCGGAGAAATTAAATGTCGTGGATGTTTTGGATCACATTTTTGCTGAAGAAGCGAAATCCAAGCGCAGACGTGCATTTTCTAACAAATACCTGACTGCTTTGAGGTGCATCCTCGCCATTTCGATCCTGACTGCATAATTATGGTTTTCGGTGATATCAAAACCACATCTGACCAGATATTCCCACGCTGGTACTTCATTAAGAGGCATAACCTCCCTGATCTCCAGCCTGTGTACGCGGAATTTTCCTGCATCCACATAGACCTCTTCTTCATCAGGTATCCTGACCGTTGCCAGAACAGTCCCATAGCCAAGGAACTTACAGATATCCTCTGCAAGGCAGAAATACAGTCCCGCCTTACCGCTTCCTTCCGCTACTGGCGGAGCCGTATCCTCATTCATTCCCATTTTATACTGGAATCCCCGCATCTTCATATCCTCCGATATGATCTTGCAGAGGGCATATCCTCTCAGATCTTTTCCTCTGATCATTGTTCCTTCTTTAAATCTATTACCTTCCATTCCCTTTTTCTCCTTTCAAAAAAGCTGTGTATAACCGCCTTATACTCTTTCTCTTATTTTAGATGCAGGAAACAGAAGTATAACTTTCCTTAATGGCTTCACAAAATGATTTCATTTTCAAACACATGTTTCTATATAATTTCTTCCATCTGGATAACATACAGAGCAGGACCATAAACGCCGTAATCTACATAAAAAAATTCCCATGGATTTATTTCTAAACCCACAGGAACAAATCATCCTCCAAATTTTTAATAAATATCACGCATTATCTAATATGCCGTAAACGTCTTCAACATTTTCTTTCTGCATAAATCCAATCCATAAAACAAGCCACTTAAAATGTTGTTCCCATTTCTTTTGCTTTATCAAATAAAATACGAAACAATAACACCCACTATCATACCAGCAAAAAAGAACAGCACTTTTGAAAGAAACCCGAAAACTGGATTTCGTCCATCAGCTGATACCAAAGCATGACCATCCAGCTTTCCACGATTATCCTGATCATGTATCGGTTTTTCAGCCACATCAGCTTTTTTATTCTTAGATACCTCCGCAGTTTCCTTACCGTCAGATAGATCAGGCAGTCCATCCGCCAAGGAATCAAAGGTTTCTATTTTGGACTGTTCAAAATATTCATAAGCTGGCTTTGCACTCACAGCATCAAATCCCTGCAATCTCCTTGCTGCCCATTGATAGGCATCGTCATGATGGTCTATATACACAAGCAGGACCGTGTTTCCAGCCTGTGTGAATATGACCCTGAAATCCTGTGTCACTCTGGCACTTTTGAAATCCAGTTTTGTACCCAGCTTTTCTATTTTTAAGCCGTCACTTCTCAGGCTTCTGTGCATGAGCCGAATCGTTTCAAGAGATTTTTTCTGTGTTTTCTTATCCAGCCTGGAAAATGCATCCAGATAAGCATCCGAACAGACTATATTTGTTGCCATATGTATTCCTCATTAATCTGTAGCATTCACTAAAATATCAATTGTTGACCTTAATATAAATGATACACACAATGATAAATAATTCTTTCGCTCTTTTGTGCATGGTACCTATGATGATCTATCAGGAAATGAAAGCGTAAAAATGTTCTAAATATTATATTTTTCTCCCTTTTCAGTCTCATTTTCCCATACGCCATCCCCTCCAAAAGTACGCCATTTTGTCCCAAAACTACAAAAAAACCTGAAACTTACTATGATTACCCACCAAATATAAATTACACGGCTTCCCTAAATGGTGATTCCTTTAGTAACAGTATCTCTTGATATCCATATAGCATAATATTTGTATTATTTATGCCCAATTCCTCTTCAATTTGCAACTTGGCATTTTCCAGTGATAACCTATCTCCAAGCGTAATACATCCAACCAAACTATCCAATTCAGTTATCTCATTTAGTTTGCTTTCTAATAAATCTAAATATTTATATGATTCTGCATTCAATGAATGTGGTGAAAGTTTACATTCATAGAATTCTCCTTTTCCCTCTTGAGATGAAGCTATATCTATAGTTTTTCTCTGTTTATCATTATAATAGGAAATAACTTTCTCTCCATTAATTATAACCAAACAGCCTGTTTCAAAATTTTCACATTTATACCGAGAGCTAATTATTGATTCCGTTAAAATCTCAAACAAGACACCTCTAAGTTTATTCAGCTTTTTCTGTTCCGAGTCTATATCTTCATAGTGATTACTATTCCAATAAAGCAAAGTGTTGAATTCAAAATCATCAATGTACGAAAAATAATTCCACAACAAATTTTTTAAATGCTCAAGCTCATCTGAAATTTGAGAATATAATACTTTGTATTGATCTATCTTTTTTACAATTTTGTCATTGACAAATGTATTAGGAATATATTTATGGCAATCTAAAAGCGTATTGGCAAATACCTGAAAAAATTCTTCATTTTCATTTTTTAACACACATTCTGCTATTTCTTTCGCAGCACTTTCAATCAGAGGAATTTTTTCGTCTAATCTTTTAAACTTAATATTCATTTGTATTTCCTCTATAAGTTTACTTCTTATTCAATGTTTTCATAACATCCAGCGTCGGTAACATGATTGGTTTTCTAAGCATTTTACAGCTTATTTCGTAGACATTTTCTCTGACAAAAGACCACAATAACCTTATGCCTTGCGTTGCTAAGAAGTTTTCAAATTTTTCTTTAGAGATTTCTATTTCATTATTTTTTTCAAATTTTCCAGACTGAGTGATTTCCAATTCAAAAATATCACTTACAACTTTCACTTGAATAATTGATTCTCCACATTTATCCGTCACAGCATCTCCTTGTGTGACAATAGAAATATTTGTCTTGATATCTTTTTCACTCTCCTTTTTATTTACATTACAATGCAATGATACCATTCGTGTGTCAATAAGCTGAATATCATGAAAAACACTATCATCTACATTCAATTTGATTTCTTCCATTTTCCTTCTATCCTCTCTCAAATACAATCTAAAATAATAAAACCTGACAATATCTGCCAGGTTCTAAACTACATTCATATACAGAATCTAAATCCATAGATATATGATAATTCCAAATAAACTCTTGTCTATCCTGTAAAAAACCAAATTTTAGGAAATCCTCTTTCATCCTTTTGGGTATTATATATAAAAAGTCTAATAATACTTGCCTGCATCCCTCTTCCATTGCATCTTCCAAATAAGATCCATATATATCCATAAAAACCACAAATCTGTTATCTAATTTATCTTTAAGAATATTATTAGCAACATCTCTAAAGTAGTCTTCACCCTCTTCTGCATACCATTTATAAAAAATTCCATAAGTCTTTGGGTCTGTATCATGTAAAAAAATAATGGCATCATTATAGAATCTCATTAACTTGCAATAAGACTCATAAAACTCAAGAGAAATATCATTTTTCATTTTTTCTGCAAAATTTCTATCCATAATATTCACATCCTTGTTTTACTTTATATTATATACCATAAAATTCCAAATATCAATATAAAAATTATATTTTACCCTTAGCAAGATGTAGGATTACAATATATGTGTTACAACTGAATAAATAAAAAACGGAAATACCTGTTCTGTGTTATATTTTAATCGCTAAACCAAAATCCAACCAGAAAGAAGGTATTTCCGCATGGCAAGTATAACACAGGATATGCGCTTTCGTCTATCACTTATTAAATATGCTGACAAATATGGCGTTACCAAAGCCGCTGTTAAGTACAAAACCAACAGGCAGTACGTTTACCGCTGGAAACGCCGCTATGATGGCTCCATTGAATCCCTGCGGGATCTCTCCCGAAGGCCTCACCATCATCCCAGTCAGCATACACCAGATGAGATTAAGCTCATTTCCGACATGCGCAGGCGCAATCCCGATGCCGGCCTTGTCGTCTTCTGGGTTAAACTCATGCAGCGCGGTTATTCACGCTCCATTCCCGGATTGTACCGTTTCCTCAAAAAGCAGGGCATCATGGCTGTCCATCCGCCTAATCCTAAATATGTCCCTAAACCCTATGAACAGATGGATCATCCGGGGCAGCGTATTCAGGTAGATGTGAAGTTCGTCCCCTCTGCATGTCTCGTCAACAGCAAGGTCATTGGAAAGCGTTTTTTCCAGTATACTGCTATTGATGAGTATTCCAGATGGCGCTTTGTAGAAGCTTTTGAAGAACACAGCACCTATTCGTCTGCCATGTTTGTGGACCATCTGGTGAAAGCGTTCCCCTTCCCCATAGAATGCGTCCAAACGGACAACGGAACAGAATTCACCAACCGCTTTACAACCCACAAAGACAAGCCGACGCTCTTCGAGGCACATCTGGAGCGCCACGGCATCCGGCACAAGCTGATCCGTCCATATACGCCCAGACATAACGGCAAAGTGGAACGCAGCCACAGGAAGGATAACGAACGTTTCTATGGCACCCACACCTTCTATTCCTTCAAAGACTTTGCAGAGCAGCTAAAGGAATACAACCGCAGGGACTACAACAGCTTTCCCATGAGACCGCTTGGTTGGAAATCTCCCAAACAGGTACTGGAGGATTATAAGGGAGCAGTGTAACAAATGTTTGACAAACCTACAAAAATTATATTTTACCCTTAGCAAGAATATTCCTTATTATCTGCCAAATAATATATAATTATTCAGATTTAAAGAATCTGCTAATATATAAGTATATATCGTCACAATTTCAATTTTTATTAATCATCTATATAATTCTTTACTGTAATCCACCTAAAACTCTGTTATGACTTCTAATATTCGGCTTTAAATCTCTTCATTTTCCTATACGCCATCCCCTCCAAAAGTACGCCATTCCATACACCATTTCACCCCAAAAGTACACCATTTGTACACCATTTTGCCCCAAAACTACAGGAAACTACGAGAAACCATGAGACTTCTCCAATCTCCCGAACCCCTTGATCTTACTGGCTTTTCCGCGTATGCAACGCCTGTTATTCTAAAGGTCATAAGGAGTGACCTGATAAACATAATAATTCAGCCAATTACTATACAGGTTATTACTATGCGCCCTCCACTGCAAAAGCGGTCTTTCCTCCGGATCGTCCCCCGGATAATAATTTTTAGGAATCTCTATGTCCAGCCCTTTCCCTATATCTCTCTTATACTCATTATCCAGCGTCATCCGGTCGTACTCGGGATGTCCCATAACGAAGATCTGGCGCCCTTCCTCTGCAATTGCCAAGTAGACCCCAATCTCCTCCGACTCCGCCAAAATTTTTAGTTCAGGGCATTTCTTGATATCTTCTGTCAAAATAGTAGTATGCCGGCTGTTCGGCGCCAAAAAAACATCATCGAATCCTCGTACTAATGGCACTTTTCTATTCAAAACATGAAACGGATATACCCCAAAAAGCTTCTTATCCAAAAGGATTTTTTCAATTCCATAATGATAGTACATACCGGCCTGCGCTCCCCAGCAGATGTGGAGCGTGGAGGTGACATTCTTCTTTGTCCACTCCATGATCTTACATAATTCCTCCCAATAGTCCACTTCCTCAAAGGCCATCTGCTCTACCGGCGCTCCGGTTATGATCATTCCGTCAAATCTGTCCTCTTTTATTTCATCGAAAGCCGTATAAAATTTATTCAGATGATTGGCCGATGTATTTTGCGAAATATGCGTGCTCACATTTAAAAAGCTCACGTCGATCTGCAGCGGCGTGTTGGAAAGCGCACGCAAAAGCTGCAGTTCCGTGTCCTGCTTGACAGGCATCAGATTTAAAATACAGACTTTCAAAGGACGTATATCCTGATGGAGCGCACGGTTTTCGTCCATTACAAATATATTCTCATTTTCTAAAATTCCCAATGCAGGCAGATCGCGCTGTGTTTTGATCGGCATAATACTTTCCTCTCCTTTTATCCTATTGTTTTATTAGGCATTTGCGAAACGCCAGAACCCGCATAAATACGGGATTCTTTTTGTTACAA
>OFEY01001124.1_pt1 | contig 18756 bp, 28 predicted proteins | sample 1521251 | NCBI WGS metagenome assembly OFEY01 (sample SAMEA3504100, study PRJEB24116) | mouse gut metagenome | biome: mouse gut; feature: mouse-associated habitat; material: faeces | place: Denmark | collected 2011
AAAAGGATTTGCTGGTGAAGCTCCATCCGGCCCTGCCTGAACATATCGCCGTCAAAATGGTGGATTTCGCCAATGAAATCAGGAAGCAATTCATAGGCGCATCCGATGCCTACACGGATACCATTGAGGTGACGCTTTCCACGAGAACGCTGCTTCGTTGGGCGGATTTGACCTTGCGTTTTCAGCCGTTGGCGCATCAGGGCATCCAGCCGTTGTCCTACGCGCTGGATAGGGCTTTGGGTTTTCGGGCGTCCCGGCCTACCCGTGCCATGCTGCATGAACTTCTTCAGCGGATGTTTCCGATGGATTGCCATCTGGGGGAGTAAAGAAGGCTCCGGCAATCATGCTGGAGCAATGGCTCGCCTCAATCCTCGGGTATATGGAAGCCGATCCCGGCTATCTCGACACGCTTCCTCAGCTTCCGCAGGTTGTCCTAAAAAACGAGGCTTCTTCACGCTTCTGGCGTGGGGAAGCCTTTTCTCATGCCCTGGAGCTTCTCTGTGGACGTTCTGGAAGGAGAGGTCTGACCATACCTGCGGATGACTGCGTGGATGGGAATCCCGTCCGGGAACTGCTGGAACGCTCCCTCCAAAAACTCGCTGAAGGCTACCACCTTAAATCTCTAATACCTTTAATCAACTAACGGAGTTATCATGGATACCCCCATTCTTTCCGACATCAAGGTTCTCGACAACCTTCTCGCCCTGAGTCTCAACGTCAATCTCTGGTCTGCCCGCAAGAAGATGGTGCTGGAAGACTTCGGCGGTGCGGAACTTCCTCCTGAAGATTTGGCCTCTCTGGGTTCCAAGCGTATCGCTGATCCCAATAGTCTCAAGGTGTTCTCCACTCTGAAGGCCCGTGCCTTCAACTTCCTTGACCGTCACGGCATCCGGTTCATGTCCGGCTGGGCACTGGGGTAGCGATCAATTCGGGACATGTGGGCAATTCGGGAAAAAGGTATATTGGCCTTCCATCACGGTATGTTAGGAAAAATTTTAAGGCGGAAAATTTAGCGCGTCATTCGGTACAGATTGATCGTTTTCGATCGTCAGTGGGGTATTTTTAGCGCGCAATTTGGGTCAGAATGCTCACGGAATAAACGAAACGGGCGGTTCCTTCACTGGAGCTGCCCGTTTCTTGTTGGGTGTCGTAACATACACCAAAACGTGTACAATCTCGCGGTCTCAATAGGCCGACGTAATATTGTAATGCTGTATATTTTTTGAATTATTTTTTGCGGTTTAGCCCTGCGACATAACGATAGACAGTTTCTAAATCTTCATCGGTAAGATGTGATAAATGTTGTGTCCCGAATTTTTTATCCATATAGGCAAGCCGCTTTTCATCAAAATCAGGGTTATGGCAGATCGCACGAATGCAAGCATATTTCTTATTCCTCCAGTTCGGGTCTTTTTTTCGGGCAGTTGCTGTAGAATTCAATCTCCCTCCCCACGACCGGAGATATTTTACGGCCTTTTCATAATCTGTATATTTTATAGCTCTATATTTTGGGGCACCACAGTACCTATTTAATGCTATCCATATTGCTTGTATTGTTTTTGGATTCTTTTTAGTCAATTGTTCCATTTCTGCAACATTGCGGACAAGCTCTTGTATTTTTGCCGCCTGTTCATTTGTAATATGTTCTTCACCCGGATTTATGATATATTCTTTTTTCTCTATAACTTTCTGGGTATGTATAATTGTATTTCCATTACCAATTGCAGACACATTACCATTGACAGTTATTGAAGATTCTCTAGACTTTTCAATAGAATTTTTAATAAACATCTATTCAATGTCTTTGATATTTGCCATATATACCCTCCTTTAGTTAGCTGCTTTTATTATATTTAAAACTTTTTCTGTATTTATTTGTTTTTCATCTAATAAAAAATCATAAATTGCTGTAATCAGTTTTGCCTTGTTTTCGGGAAGCATAATTCTATTTGTTTCAGCAAGGCCCTGCTCAACAATTCTAATAGCTTCTGTAAGGCGTTTATCGTCAATAAAACCACTTGGCTGCTCATTACCACACATGGGGCCATGTCCAAAGAGAAGCCAATATGGTGATATATTTAATTTTTTGCAAAATAGTGCTAAAAAATTAGCATCGGGTGTTTTTTCATCTCTCTCATACCGGCTTAAACTGTTTTGAGCTATCCCAATCTGGCTAGATAGACTCTGCTGAGTAATTTTCCCGCGAGCCTCTTTTATTCTTTTTCCTAATGTATTCATAAGGTGTTACGGTTTCTTATCGTATCTGTAACAGGTTCTGTAACACCCCACAAAGATCATATCAGATTGAAATTAAAGGATAATAACAAACTATCCATATTTTCATTCTGTAACAACATATCTGTTGACTTTTTTATCCATATTTGGATAAAAAGACCTCGGGGGCAGTTGAGAAAAAAGGTTGATAGCTCAATCTACCCGGCAACAGATTCAAAATCAACTTTTAGCTGTTGGCTTCACTACAAAACTAGGGCTAGACCGCGTAATGAGCTGGAGGAACTATGAATTTTGCAACCAACGAGACTTTAATCAGAGCAAAAATAGGAGAACGGCGTTGCTTCTATTCTATGCGCATCCATGAGGCGTTGCGGCGCAATGGGCGGACGGCAACCGTGGTAGCCTATGAACTCAAGGTTTCTCTGTCTGCCGTCTCCGCAACCATCCTCGGAAAGAACCATAGCGCCCGTATACTGGACGCACTCCGGGCTGCGGGCGTGCCTGAAAAGTACCTATTTGACCCCCGGTATCCTGAACGATGGGCGGAAAAGGAGACGGCGGCATGACAGGGGGAATAGCGAATCTCAATAGATCCGTCTGTATGGTATCCGCCAAGACAAGGAATCAAAGTAAGGAGGAAAATATGACTACTCCCGATCTGTTGTTTGGCCCACCCCTGCCCCGGCGTCCTAGTCATATCTCATCCCCTTTCGGCCTCATGTATGTCCACGCTAGCCGCGTTCAGGCTTTTTTGACCAGCGCCAGCGAGGAATTGAAGGCCTATTTCGGGGATTATAATTATATGATTCTTGAAAATCCCCGCGCACCTCGCCGTTACAAGTACGAAATCCACGCCGTCTATATGCTGCACAGCGAATATTGCTCTTTTGTGGATGGCCGGGGCCGTACTCCCTCTGAAGCCTTGCTCTCCGTCAATCAGATGCGGAACTTCATGCGCAAGATCGGCATGTCGGTATAGTTGCTTTCCTACCCGCGGACAGCCCGGAAAAGGCAGGCCGCGGGTAAGAAATCTCAACATTTCCGTCTTTTCGGCATTCCCGGACGGTCCGGGAGTTAGATGGTTGATTCTGATGTGCCCCATCTAACCGAGAAGGCGGAACCTTACAAACCGGGACCGCAGAGCGCCCATGAGCGCCACGGTCACTACCGCGCCCGTGTAGGCCGTCCGTTTCCATGCGGCGGGCGGCGAAATCCTGCACAACGGCGAATACCGCGAAGCCACGCGGGACGTCCCCCGGCACGGCATAAGCCGGGGCAACTTTTGAAGGTGAGGAAATGGACAGGATTAGAGAAAAGTATTCAGCGCATGAGCTTGCCGAAATTTTAGGAGTAAGCAAGATGACTGTGCTCCGTCGAGCCTCTTCTGAGAGATGGGGAGCCTGTCCGCGATCCGGTCGTGGCGGTGGTTTCGAGTACCCCACCATCAAGCTCCCCGCCGACGTGCGCAAAAAGATAGCGGTGGCCGCCTTGGTTGACGAGCAGGAAGACCTCCCCGTCATCCTTGAGCCTGCCACGCCCGCCGTCCGTCAGGAGCCCGCCGTTTCCCTTGCTCACCTTCCGGCCCGAGACCGTGACGTTGTATTGTCCCGCAAGGCATTTATAGATGCCGTATACAATTTTGAAACCGCAGGGCATACGCGCCGGACGGCAATCATCGCTCTAGTGGAAGGGTATAAAAATGGCACATTGCCACAAAACCTCATGGATGCAGCCTACGTCGCCAACGCCCGTCGCGGCTCTTCGCGTGGAATTTCCATTACCAGACTCTATGGTTGGTGTTCTATATACGAAGCAAAGGGCATCATCGGGTTGGTGCCCGTCAATCCGCAAAAGGATATGACACCTCCGGCATGGCTCCATGTCTTTCTGCAACTCTGGCAAAAGCCTCAAAAACCCTCAGTACAGCAGTCATACAATGAATTCGTGACGCTGATCAAATGGGTTGGTGCAGGTATGCCCGAAGGTACGGTGCTGCTTTCGGCCCTTCCCGGCAAAGAAATGGCTAGAAAGCCTCACAACAACGGCATCCTGAAAGCGTTGGCCGAACACCCGGAGAGCGTCCCGTCCGTTCATGCCGTGCGGCGCTGGCTGAACAAAATGCCGGAAAAGGAACGGATGCACGGGCGCGCCACGGGCAACGCCTTTCGGAAGTTCTGCGCGTACAAGCGCCGTTCGACGGAAAACATGCTCCCGGTGGAAGGTTTTACGGGTGACGGCACCACGCTCGACGCCATGTTCTATCACCCCTACCAGAAACGGGCATTCAAGCCGGAAATCACGCTCATTTTGGACATTGCCACGCGCAAATGTGTCGGCTCGTCCGTGGACACGTCGGAAAACGGCCTCACCGTGCTGGACGCGCTCCGGGCGGCTTGCGTGAGCTACGGCATTCCGCAATTTTTCTATACCGACAACGGGCCGGGCTACAAAAACGCCATGCTCACCAAGGAAGGCACGGGCATTTTGACGCAGCTCGGCATTGTCGCCAAGCATTCGATCCCGTCTATTCCTCAGGGAAAGGGGCTTATGGAAATAGCGGTCAAAACCATCTGCACCCCTCTCTCCAAGCGTTTTGATTCCTGCACGCACCGCGACATGGACGCGGATGCGGCTCGAAAGTTCTATCTGCTTACCCGCAGAGAAATCGAAAAGACCGGAAAATCCGATAAGTTGCCCACGCTTGACCAGCTTCTCGCGGCGCTCCAGTACCGCATTGAGGAGTACAACGCCACACCGCACACGTCACTCCCGAAGTTTACCGACGCCAACGGCAAGCGGCGGAATTACTCACCCAATGAATATTGGGAAATGAAGCTCGCCGAGAATCCCGATTATGAAATTTTGGCGGTGCCTTCAACTGTTCGGGATGAGCTGTTTATGCCCACCAAGGAATGCACGATCAAAAACTGCCGATTCAAGCTCGCCGGACGCGAATATTACGCCAAGGAACTTGATCCGTTCCACGGTGAAAAGGTCAACGTCCGTTATGACATGCGCGATCCCAAACGGGTAACGGTATGGACGCTGGACGTTGAAATGATCTGTGAGGCGTTTCTTGACGGCAACACTATTGAATACATGGTGCTTTCCGAACAAGAGCAACGGGAAGCCCAAAAGATGCGCGACGCCATCGGAAGGATTGAAAAGCGCGCGCAAAAGCTGGTTCCCGGCGCAACCATCGTCTGCCCAGACGCCTCCAACGCTGTTGAAGCTACGTCAACCGTCGTCAACTCCATCCGCCGCCCGATCGGGCCGGTGGTCGATGTACAGCCGTTGGTCGCTCTCGAACCGACTTTTCGGGACGAGGAAGAAGAGGCGCTTACGCAATCCGTTCGCCCCGGTAAGGCTCGGCCTACCTTTGAGTTCCCCTATGAAAGGTACGAGCATCATATGACTCACCCGGTTTCATGGACGCAGGAAGATCGCGACTGGCTGGAATGGTACGTCCAGACCGAAGAGTACGCGGATTATCTTGATATTTTCATCAGCAAAGGCATTGCATGGGAGGAAACGTCATGCGCAAAATGTTCGTAAAGACAGAGAATTACCGTAAGTTCGTCAGTGCCGTGAAAGCCGTTGAACAGCGCGGTGCCGCCGAAGCCGGAATGATGCTCGTCTACGGCGTCCCCGGCCTCGGCAAAAGCCACATTGTCAGCAGTTGGGCTGCCGAAACCGGCGCGATTTTCCTGCGGGCAAACAAGGACTGGACGCCCCGATACGCCCTTTCCGAGCTTGCCGCCGCTCTGGAAATCGACGGGCGGGGCAACTCACAGCAGCTTTTCGCGCGACTCTTGAAGCCGATCGCAACGAACCAGTGGCCGATCATCATTGATGAAGCGGAATTTACACTGGCGAATCAGGCGGCGTCCCTTGAAAAAATCCGGGACATTTCCGACCGCGCCGAAAACACGGTGATCCTGATCGGCATGGGAAATATTCAGAACGACATCAAGCGATACGGGCAGATTTCCAGCCGTATCGCACGGGTAGTCGAGTTTTTGCCCGCTACGTTTGAAGACGTGCAGTCCGCATGCAAGCAACTCGCCGAAGTTGAAATGTCGCCTGAGCTTATGGCGGAAATCCACCGCCTCTCGCGCGGCTGCATGCGCGAAGTGCTGAACATGATCCCCGTTGTTGAGCGCGTGGCGAAGACCAACCGGCTCTCCTGCGTGGGCGTTGACGACCTTGCCGGGATTCCTCTTTCCCATGACTGGCAGAACAGGACGCCCATTACCGTGAAGCAGTCGGGCGGAAAGAAGAAGGTGGCCTGACATGACGAAGACGATCGGACAATCCATTCTTGAAGAACTTGCGGGCGGCAAGGTCATGCTGACGCGCGAACTTGCCGCAAGGTTGGACGTTCCCGCCGACAACATCCGCTCCGCAGCCAAGCTCCTTGTGGGGCGCGGCTACATCGTCAAGATGGAGGGTTGTTATCAAATTACGGATAAAGGGCAGGATTTCGTCGCTTCTGAAGCAGAGCGTATGCCCGGGGCGCAAAAAGGCGACTTCGCGGCCCGTTCCCGCTTTTCCCTGCGCACGCGGGTGTGGAACCTAATCCGTATGCGCACGCTATGGAGTGTCGACGATTTGTTGATGACTCTCGCGGATGGGACGGAAAAGGACGCGGAGAAAGGAGTGAAACGCTACATCCGGGCGCTTTTAAAGGCCGGGTACGTCGAGCGGACGCCCCGCAATCCGCAGCTTTTCCGGCTTGTCCGCAACAGCGGGCGGCTTGCTCCGGCCCTGAATACCCCGGCAAGGACGCTCACCGATCCAAACACAGGGGAGGTGCACCATGTCTGATGACTGGCTCCTCCTTTTACGCGCCCGCGTCGCAGAGATCGGCGTCAACGCGACGGCCCGCGAGCTGAATGTCAGCCACGGCGCTGTAAGCCTTTTGATTGCTAAACGGTATCCGGCCAGCACGGATCGCATGGCCGCACGAATCATTGACCGCTACACGCGCCATGAGTGCCCTTATGACGGGGCCTTACTGCATGACGACGCCTGCGCCCGGTACGCCGGAAAAGCGCCCACGTCCAGCCCGGCGGCCCTGCGCCGCTGGCGGGCGTGCCAAAAATGTGAATTCAACCCTAATCACAAAGGATAACGCCGTGTTCGCCGAAAAGCTCGAACGCCAAATCGCCCACCTTGAAACGGCCCTGCGCATTAACCCTGACGACATCGCCGACCTGCTCCCCACGATCATCAAGAACATGCGCGGTGAAGTGTCCGCTCTGTCGGATGCCGAAGAGACGGCTTTTCGTCTTTACCTTGCCAACCAGCACGCCAAGGATGCGCTTAATGCGTAACGAGAAAAACAGGATGTAAAGGGTATGGCGACGCTTTCCAAAGAAGATGTGAACAGGCTTACCGGGATGTACGCTGATCGACTTACTCGCAACGCGCGGTATCGCGTGGAAGATATGGCGGAACTTGTCGGCTCGGAAGTATGGCGGGGGGCTTCGGAAAGGCATCGCGATTTCATCAAGGCGCAAGTCCGGGAGGGGGCGTTCAATTTGCTGCGCGATGCGGGTTTCCCGCCGGATGTAATCAGACGAATCAAGGAGCGAAAAGCATGATTTCATGGCTGTCACCGGAAACGTTAGCAACGCTTATGCTCTTTTGTGCCCTTGTTTTTACTTTGACTTGCTCTTTGTTTGCTCTTGTCGGCGTTTTTTATTTAAGCTGCCGCCTTGTTTTTGCTCTGCTTGGAGAGGTCGAAAGGTACAAGTTCCGCCGTGCGAGCGTAAAGATTCGCCAAACGGAAGCCGCACGGCTTCCAGCACACTGAATCAGGATAATCATGATGAAAAAGGACACTTCACCACTGCCTTTCCGCACCTTTGATGAAGCTATGGCAGAGGTCGGCCAGCATCTTTTAGGCGCACAGCAGGCCCTTTCCGTAGCCCGAGTGCATGCGCATTTTGAATGTCCCGATGCCTTGCAGAGGCTTCGGGCGGCTGCGAGCGGACTGAGCGATGTAGCGCATATCGCCGTTGAAATACAAATGTTTTGGGGCAGACCTTAACCCTGCGAAACGGCCCACACGGGCCGTCGCCCGATGATTTCCGGCCTGATGAGCACAAGCAACAACAGGAGGATACATGCCCCGCTTCATCCCCACCCGATCCGGCGCTGGCATTCCCGCCATACAAGACACGGCAAAGAAGCGCATCGCGGCGGCTTTCTTCATCGACAAGAACGCCCCGGAAGCCGCCGAGAACATGCTCAAAGTGTGCTGTGACGCCCTAAACAGCGTAGCCCCGACGGCCCCCACGCCAAAGGCCGCGCGGGAACGGTTCGGAAAATGACGCGCCCGGATAAAGTTTTCTGTGGCTCTATCGGTGTACGTTTTGGCACCAGCCGCACGAAGATCGAGCTTTCCCCGGCGGAAAACCACGGCGGCCCCGCCGGGCGCTTCCGGGTCCGGCTCGATCGGCGCTGGTACGATCTGGAGGATCGAAAGCTGTTCCTTTGCGCCGATGAAGTCGCCGCCCTCGCCGCCGAGTTTGCGGCGAGCGGCGAGATCGCGCCCGTAGCCGTGCCGGATTTGCCTGTGAAGGCCCGCGTCAAAGTGCCGCGCGGCATTCCCGGCGCGTCGCCGTACTGGTCCGGCTATGTGGCGAGCGCGCCCATCCGCGCCGACGACGGGCGTTGGTGGGTTGCCGTTGTTATCTATGGCGGTGTTGAGCTTCACCCTGTTGACCATCTTGTGAGGTGTTAGATGGAATCGCGTAAATCCCTTATGGCGAAGCTGCATATCGCCCGTAAAGACCTCGGCCTCGATGAAGACACATACCGCGCCATGCTGGAAAATCTGACCGGCAAACGCTCCTCGGCAGACTGCACCGATCGCCAGTTGGTTATGCTCATTGCCGCCCTGCGCAAGCGCGGATGGAAGGACAGCCGCCCGAAGGGGCCGAAGGTCCGCCCGGAGTTTGAAGCGCTGCTCGGCAAGATCAATGCCCTGCGCCTCGACACGAAAAAGTCATGGGCATATGTCGAATCCATCGCGGAAAAGATGTATGGCGTGCGCATCCCGTGGCTCGACGGCGAGCAGCTCGGTGGCGTAATCACTGCTCTGGTTAAGCACCAGCGGGCGCAGGGGAGGGCGTAATGTCTGATGCGCGTTTGCCCCGCAACGCTCGCGACATCATCGATCGCCTTGGTCCCGCTGTGACCCTGCGCCTTATAAGGGCTCTCGGCGGGACGACGATCCCCGTGCCTATGCGGCTGACGCCCGTCGGCGAGGCCCGCTATAGAAGGCTGTGCGATATGATCGGGGAGGATACGGCAAAGGCCCTATGTCGGGAATATGCCGGAACGAATCTTTACATCCCCACATGCAGACAGGCCGCCGCCGATGAACGCGACGCGGCCCTTATCAGGGATCGGGACGCAATGGCCCGCGCGGGGCTGTCTGAACGTGAGATCGTGACGGGGCTTGCCCTTAAATATCATCTTTCCGACAGGCACGTTTGGCGCGTGCTTCATCGTGTCCCGGAAGAAAAAACTTCTCTTTTTCCGTTGCAACGGCAAGGGCGGCTGTTATGACCGTTCCCCGCCAATCCCACCCGCTGACACCGTTCAGCTTTCGCTAATCCCCGGCGCTGGTAGCTTACCAGTAACCGGGGATTCCTCTTTTTGGAATCCCGCAAACCCGCAGGGGATTCCCGATGAAGCTCTTTATCAGACTGCTCAATCCGCGCTTCCAATTCTTCTTTTTCGCCGTTCTGGCGCTTTTTGTGACCGGCCTTGTGGCGTTCTGCTCGCCGGAACAGTTCCCGATCGTCCGATATAAACTTTCCCTCGGTATGCTTGCCGCCGTGATCGCCGTCTTTTTCGATATGGCGGCGTTCCCCTATGCTTCGCCTGACTCCTACCTTGACGATGACTGGCGGAAAAACCCCGACGCGGATCGCCCGCATGAGGCGGATTATCCCGTCGCCATGTGTTGCCGGACGCTCTTTATTGCGGCGTGCCTGCGCCGTGTGGCTATGGTGGCCGTTTTTGTACTTGCCGTTTCCTTGGGGCTCTAGTTATGCGCGCCGTCTTGAAAAAGTGGGGCATGGCCTTTCTGGAATGGCTGTTTACCGGCGTAGCCTTCGGGCTTGACGTGCTGCTCGTCGCGGCCTTGTTTTTGGGCATCTGCGCGACGTTCGCGGGCGCGGCACAGACCGAAGCCGTCACCATTCCCCGCGCCGCCTATCAGCACCGCGACACGTTGATCCGCGCCTCCCGCGCCGTGTGGGGGCTGGATGCGCCTGTGTCCGTCTTTGCGGCGCAAATTCATACCGAATCGTGGTGGAGGAATGAAACAGTATCGTCGGCAGGGGCGCAAGGTTTGGCGCAGTTCATGCCCTCCACGGCCCGCTGGCTTCCCGCCGTGGCCCCGGAAGTGGGCAAGCCCGCGCCCTTCAATCCCGGCTGGTCGCTGCGGGCGTGCGTCACCTATGACAAGTATCTCTGGGATCGGCTGGCGGCGAAAGGAGCACAAAAGAAGACCCTGACGCCCTGCGACCGTATGGCCTTCACGCTCTCCGCGTACAACGGCGGCGCGGGCTGGACCAACCGGGACCGCGATCTTGCCGCCCGCAAGGGCCTCAACCCCGATCGTTACTTTGGAAGCGTCGAGACGGTCAACGCGGGCCGCCGGGCGTCAGCGAAGCGAGAAAACCAGCGGTACGTTTCCTTCATTTTCGAGCGTCAGGCCGCCTACATCAAGGCCGGTTGGGGGCCGGGGGTGCGCTGTGAGTAGCCGTGCCGTGGCGCTCATCGGCGCGGCCCTTCTCGTGGCAGGCGGCTGGATCGCCCACTTGTACGGCAAGCTTGAATTGCAGGAGGCCCGCTATGAGACGCGGATCGCTGACATGGCCCGCGAGGTATCGGAAAAGGAAAAGGCCCGCGCCGAGGCCGTAGCCGCAGCCGAGCGGGCCGCCCGCGAAAGACTGGAAAAGGAAAGCGCCCGCGTGGCCTCTTTGTCAGCCGAGCTTTCAGACGCCCGCAAAAAGCTGGCAAAAGAGCGTCAAACTTTTGATGCACGTCTGCAAAAAGTGGCTCTTGCCGCTCGCCGCCATTGCTCTGGCCTGTCTCTTGAGTGGGTGCGCCTCTACAACGAAGCCCTCGGCCTCGCCGCCGGTGCTGGCCCCGGAGGTGAAGGTGCCGATCCCGCCGGAACTGCTCAAAATGCCGGACAGGCCGGAACCGCTGGAACCGGGCTACGCGGTGACACACTAGCGAGTCCTGAAGATGTGCTCGCTCATATCCGGGATTATGGCGGCTATTGCCGGGGGCTTGAAAGCCAGCTTGCTACGCTGGCGAGGGTGGTGTCGCCGTGACGCTTGATGCACAGACGGTTGTTATGGGGCTTCTCGGCCTTGTCTGTGGGCTGCTCGCGTATTGGGCCACACGGCTTGAAGGGCGGGTAGATGAGTTGAAAGAGCAACAACGCTGCGCCGTTGAAGAAATGCACAAAAACTATGTACCGCGCGAGGATTGCCGGGAGAGGACCGGGCAAATCCTCGCCGGGCTGGAACGGGTCGACGACAAGCTGGATCGCGTCGCCGACTCGGTACGCACGGGAGGGAATCATGGAAACCGCACATAGCAACGATACCGATGTCTTGCGGGTGCTGGCCCGTATTGAGAAGAAGGTCGACGATCTGAAGGCGAGCGTCGACACGGCGCAGGAACAAGCCGCCACGGGCAGCGTGCTTTCGGGCGGCCTGTCCGGGGCGGTGATTGCCGTGGCCGTGGTCTACGCGCAGGCTATCCTCGGGGTGCGCGCGTAATGGCCCACCCGAAGAGCAAGCGCATGGCCCTGCGCTCGGCCTACTGCTACAAAGCGCTGTCCCTTGAAGAGGCCGCCGCGCTGGTCGGCGTCTCAATCGGTACGGCACGGCGCTGGAAGGCCGACGCACAAAAGGCCGAAGACGACGATTGGGACAAGGTCAAGGCGGCGTCGAGTCTGGCGGGCGAGGGCAGGAAAGCCGGAGCCCGCCAGATGCTCAACGATTACGTGTTGCAGCACCGCACGCTTATGGAACGGATCGGCAAAAATGACGACATGCAGCCCGCCGAAAAAGTGGAGGCGCTGTCTTCGCTTGCCGACTCCTTCGCAAAGACTATCGCCGCCAGCAAGAGAATTTTGCCGGAAACGGACGAACTGGCTACCGCGCTCGGTATCATTCGCAAGCTGGTCGACTTCACAAGCCAGCGATTCCCGCAGCACGCCCCGGCGCTTTTGGAAGTGCTGGAGCCCTTCGGCGCGCTGATTGCCAAGGAACTCGGCTGATGAAAAAGCTCTCCGCAAAGCATTTTCAGTATGCGATAGCCGACCTTGCCGCCGCCCTGCAACAGCAGATCGAGGCCGATTGCGAAGGCTTCCCGTCCGACGCCAAGGCCAGCACCGAGCGCCGGAAGCGGGCGCTTGCCGACTTCACTTTTTTTCGCCGGACCTACTTTCCGCACTACTGCACGATCACGGGGGATTCGGCGCTGCACACATGGCTTGACGCCGCCTTGCCGCGCATGGCCGAAGCCCGCGAAGGCCAGCATATCGCCCTTGCCGCCCCGCGCGGCGAGGCGAAAAGTACGTTCATTTCCCTTTTTTTCGTGCTGTGGTGCGTGCTGACAGGGCGCAAACGCTACATACTAATCATCGCCGACGCCTTGGAGCAGGCCGCTATCTTGCTTGAAGCGGTCAAGGCCGAGCTTGACGGCAACCCGCGCTTTGCTATGGACTTCCCCGCCGAAACCGGGCGGGGCCGTGTCTGGAATGTTGGGACGATTCTCACGGCTCAAAACGTCAAGCTCCAAGCCCTCGGCGCTGGAAAGCGTATGCGCGGCCTGCGCCACGGTCCGTACCGCCCGGACCTCGTGATTCTCGACGATCTCGAAAACGACGAGAACGTCGCCAAGCCCGAGCAGCGGGACAAGCTGCAAGACTGGCTGCAAAAGACCGTCCTGAACCTCGGGGCCGCCGATGGAGGTATGGATGTCGTCTATGTGGGTACGATCCTGCATTACGATTCCGTGCTGGCTCGGACACTGGACAAGCCCACATGGCAGGCCAAACGGTTTCGCTCCATCGTCCAGTGGCCCGAACGCATGGACCTGTGGGACGCATGGGAAGCCGTCCTGCACACCGAGGGTCCGGCGGCGGCCCGCGCCTTTTACGAGGTCCGGCGGGAGGACATGGAGCGCGGCGCACTCGTGTCATGGCCTGCGGGCCGCCCGTTGTATCAGCTTATGACCAAACGCGCCGACTCCCACGCGGCCTTTGACTCCGAGCAGCAAAACGATCCCCTCTCTGGAGACGACGCGCCGTTCGCGTCCTGCATCACATTCTGGGTTGACCGCCGCGCGGACTGGCTGCTGTTCGGGGCCGTTGACCCGTCTCTCGGCAAGCTCGGCGCGGGCCGTGATCCGTCCGCGATCCTTATCGGCGGGCTGTTGCGCGACACCATGACGCTTGACGTTGTTGAAGCCTCTATCCGCAAACGCCACCCCGATCGTATCATCGAAGATGTGATCGCACTGCACTGCGCGTATCATTGCCTGAATTGGGCCGTGGAGGCCGTGCAGTTCCAAGCCTTTTTTGCGGACGTTTTGGCACAGCGGGCCGCAGCCCGTGGCCTCGCGCTTCCCGTGCGTCCGATTATCAACAGCACTGACAAGCAACTCAGGATCGAGACGCTCCAGCCCTATTTCTCGCAAGGCCGCATCCGGCTGCACACGTCGCAGCAGACGTTGATCGACCAGTTGCGGCACTTCCCGAAAGCTGATCACGACGACGGGCCGGACGCCCTTGAAATGCTCTGGCGGCTGGCTGTGGGCGGATTCGTATCTTTGCGGGATGCTTTTGAGCGCGTGCCGCGTCAAAGTCCGTGGAGTGTGCGGCCTAGTGAGGACGACGTGGACGACTTCGGTGAATATGGGGGATGGAGATGATTTTTGACTGGTTCAAGACGGCGCGACGTCGGAAAGAGGCGCTTTTTGCGCAACAGACGGAAACGGGCGGGGGGCTGACGCCCATGCTTTACCTCGAACGGTGGGGCAACATGACCAACAAGCTCACCCCCTCGCGGCTTGCCAGTATTTTGCAGGCGGCGGACGACGGCGATATCACCGAGCAGCACGTGCTTTTTTCTGATATGGAGGACCGCTGCGAGCACCTTGCCGCCGAAATCGGCAAGCGCAAGCGCGCGCTGCTCACGCTGGACTGGGAGATTTTGCCGGGCCGCGCCAAGGACAAGCGGGCCGAGGATGTAGCGGCCGCCGTGCGCGAGCAGTTCGACATGCTGCCCACCACGTCCGATCTCCTGCTCGATCTTGCGGACGGCATCGGCCACGGCTTCGCGGCCCTTGAAATCGAATGGGCGCAGGCGGGCGGCCTGCACATTCCGGCGGCCTTCCACCACCGCCCGCAAAGCTGGTTTCAGGTGCTACGCGAAAACCGCAACGAGTTGCGCCTGCGGGACGGTTCCTATGAAGGGGCCGTATTGTGGCCGTTTGGTTGGGTCATTCATACGCACCGCAGCAAAAGCGGCTGGCTTCCCCGTGTGGGCCTATTCCGCACGGTGGCGTGGGCCTACCTGATCCGCGCCTACGCGCTGGAAAGCGCGATCATGTATATGCAGGTGCATGGCCTGCCGTTCCGTCTGGGGAAATACCCGCCCGGCAGCCGCGAGGAGGACAAGGCCGCCCTGAAAACGGCGCTTGCCAATCTGGGCCGGGACGCCTCGGGCATTATCCCGCAGGGCATGGAAATCCTCTTTGAATCCCCGGCCAACGCGACGCAGGACATACCGGGCATCCTTGTCACCCGCTGTGAACAAGGCATGAGTAAGGCCATTCTTGGCGGCACCCTGACCACGCAGGCTGACGGCAAAACGTCTACCAACGCCCTTGGCGAAGTGCATAATGAGGTGCGGCACGACATTCTAACTTCGGACGCCGCGCAGATCGCCGCGACGATCACCCGGCAAATCATCGCGCCGCTGGCCTATCTTAACTGCGGCGTTTCCGAGCCCGCCTTGCTCCCATACTTCCGCTTCGACACAAGACAAGCGGAAGACATTCAGGTTTTCGCCGACGCCTTGCCGAAACTGGCGGCGGTCATGGATATCCCGGCGGCGTGGGCGCACGAGAAGCTCAAAATCCCGCAGGCCGAGGAAGGGGAAAAGGTCTTGTCCGTCAGGCAGCAGGAAGGACCGCAGCCGCCCGCACCCCTGACGGCACAGGCCAGAACCGGCGGCAAGGCGGACCCCTACCCGGACCAGACCGCGATCGACGCCATGCTCCCGGAGGCGTCCCTGTCGGCGGCGTGCGCCGATCTCCTCGCGCCGCTCATGGATGAAATCCGCGAGGGCATGGAGCCCGTCGAGCTTTTGGTGCGCCTTGGCGATCTCTATCCGAAGCTGGATACGGCAACGCTGCAAGAACTCATGGCGCGGGCGATCTTCCTTGCAACCGTTGTGGGCGAGGCGAGCGCGGCGGAGGAAGCCGATGGAGACGCCTGATCTCGTCTACGCCCTCGGGCTTCCGCCGCGTGACGCCGTAGCCTACCTCGAAAGCAAGGGGATCACGCCGACGCGGCATTGGTATGACGTCTGGCAGGAGGCGCAGGCAAAATCCGTCACCGTGTCCGGCATGACGCGCCTTGATCTTCTGGAAGACGTCAAAGCGGGACTCGTTGACGCCGTGAAAAACGGCAAAACCGAAAAGATGTTCATTGACGATCTGGCCCCGATCCTGCGGGCGAAAGGCTGGACCGGCAAGCGGCAAAAGATCGATCCGAAAACGGGCGAGGTGACGGAAAAAGGCCCGGACCTCCCGGCGCGCCTGTCGCTCATTTTTACCCAGAACGTGCAGAGCGCCTACATGTACGGGCGGTACCGGGCCATGCTCGCCAACGCCGAGGAAAGGCCGTGGTGGATGTATATCGCGGTATTGGACAGCCGTACCCGTCCGCACCACCGGGCGCTCCACCGCAAGGTCTTCCGCTATGATGATCCGTTCTGGAAAACGCACTATCCCCCTAACGGCTTTTATTGCCGCTGTCGGGTGCGGGCGTTTTCGGACGCGCAGCTTGAACGTGAAGGGTTGACCCCGGAAAGCGGCGAAGGCCGCATGGTGAGCCGGGAGGTTGTCGTCAATCCCCGCGCCCCGGAAGATCAGCAAATTGTCCGAGATGTCTGGGGCTGGCAGGAAAGGCCGGGCGGCCTCACGCACTGGACGGACACGGGCTTTTCGTACAGCGCGGGCTATGCGACATTCCGGCTTGATTGCGAACTGGCGCAAAAGCTGGAACTCCTGAAGAGCGATGCACTGTATGCGCAAGTCGTGCAGGTGCTTAACGACGCCCCGGCCCGGCACGCGGCCTTTGGGCGGTGGATGGAGGAAAAGCTGGCTTCAAAGTGGAAGACGGGCGACGCCGTGGTGGTGGGTCTGGTCCAGCCGGAAGTGGTGGGCCCGCCGCCAAAGCCGCCGGGCTTGTCCCGGCCCGCATTGCCGTTATGACAGACGAAAAGGTTATTCATGCCGATCGGCCAATCCATCAAAAAGAAGGCAAGGCGCTCTCCTCGGAACAATATAAAAAGTTGTCTGAGGGATTCGCTAAGCCTGAGGCCGTTTATTGGGATGCCGTTCACGGCAACGCTTTGTATATCCTATCTGATCCCGATCCTGAATGGTGCGTCATCATGCCGCTGAACATGCCCACAAGGGACAAAAAAACCGCCAAGCGGCATGGGCGGCTTGACGGACTAGCGACGGCCTATAGGTGGCCTCGAATTGAAGTCCGCAAAAACGTCAATAACGGGACTTTAAAAAAGATTACCCCGTGAGGGCGGGAATTGAACCCGCATACCGCAGATGCTCAAGCATCCGCGCCCCTTGCCAATCGGGGTACACTCACAGGGCTTTTTCTTAAAGTACCCATTCCCAGCCGGGGAGTCAATGAGCGAACTTGTCAAAATCAGCATATCAGACGAGGCGTTGCGCGCCGCTCTGGGGAGGCTTATCGCGTCGTTGACCGACACGACGCCGACCATGCGCGCGATATCGGAGATTATGGTCGACGCCTCGGCCCGCGCCTTTGAGCAGACGGCGGACCCGGCCACGGGCGCGCCGTGGCAACCGCTGTCTGCATCCCGCCAGCGTCAGCGCGCCAAGAAAGGGCGCGCCATCGCCAACATGCTACAGGACAGTGGCTTGCTGGTGGGCAGTATCGCTCGCCCGTCGTGGCAGGGGGCCGTCCGGGAAATCGGCCCGGACCATGCCCTTGTCGGCACCAATGTTCCCTATGCCGCCGCGCACCAGTTCGGGGCCACCATCCACCGCGAAGCCTCTCCTACGACCGTGCGCCTGCGCAAGTGGAAGGGACGTATCGAGTTCGCCAAGGCCAAGCACAAACGCGTGCGCGTCGTCGATACCATCCGCAAGGCCCATACCGTGACCATCCCGGCCCGCCCCTTTATCGGTGTCAGCCCGAAGGACATTGAGGACATGCTCGGAACCATCACCCGGCATCTGCAAGAAGCCCTCAAGCCCTAAAATCCGTTTTCAGGGCCGTTTTTCTCCCCGGATGAAGAACGGCCCGCGTTTTCCTTCTGCGCATTTTTTAACGGGGGTCTAACGGCCTTCATTTGCGTGCCGCTTCTTTTTCCTCCTCCCGTTTTTCCGTCCGTACCCGCTCCCCCGCCTTTTCACCCGCTGACATGCGTCAACTGGCACGGTTCCGCAACCCTGCTACTCTGACGCCATGAGCACCACCTACACCTCTTCCATCGCCGCCCGCGTCCTCCCCGATGCGGGCGGCCCCACGCCCGGACGCATTCAGCTTTTCCCTATGGGCGCTTTCGCCGCCCGCGACGGCAGGCCCGGCACGCTCAAGGGCGTCAAGGTCAAGGCGTGGAGGCTTGACGCCGAGAACGCCGCCGCGCTGATCGCCCGCTGGCGTGCGCGCGAAACGCCGCTTGTGGTGGACTATGAGCACCAGACCATCCACGCCCCGGACAACGGGAAGCCCGCTCCGGCAGCGGGCTGGATCGAGTCGCTGGAAGCGGGGCAGGACGGCCTCTACGCAACGGTCAAATGGACGGATACCGCCCGCGCCTTCATTCGTGCTGACGAGTACCGCTACATCTCGCCCGTTTTTAGCTTTGATCCCGAAACCGGGGCTGTGCTTGAAGTGAAAAGCGCGGCCCTGACAAACTATCCCGCGCTTGACGGCATGGCCGCCGTGACCGCGCGAGCAGAGGACGATTCCCCCATGAAGAAAGAAACGCTTGAGGCACTTCGGTACTTTTTCGGCCTTGCCGCCGACGCCGACGAAGCCGCCGTCCTTGCCGCGCTCAAGGCGCAGGGTGACGGCCAGACCTTGACCGCCATGCTTGCCGCCAAGGATGCGGATACCGCAGCGGCCAAGGAAAGCGCCCCGGACCCGGCAAAGTTCGTCCCGGCTGAAATGCTCACCGCCGCGCAGGAAAA
>OFEY01001146.1_pt1 | contig 18502 bp, 24 predicted proteins | sample 1521251 | NCBI WGS metagenome assembly OFEY01 (sample SAMEA3504100, study PRJEB24116) | mouse gut metagenome | biome: mouse gut; feature: mouse-associated habitat; material: faeces | place: Denmark | collected 2011
CCGGCGGTATCTTGCGCTGAAAGGGGAAGTGAAAGAAGCCGAGCAAATCCGCAGGAGCGTTTACAACATCTTGCGGCAGGAACAGCGGGAGCAGCAGCCCCGCAGGGCGCAGGATAAGCTGCTTCTTGCCGCTGGGAAACTCATCCTGGAGTTGGGGAAAGGGCTCGTTGAGAATATCCCGGTGCTGGTTAAGAACATTCCCAAGATCATCGGGGCCGTGGTGGACGCATGGTCCGCGTTCAACTGGCTGGATCTGGGTAAAAAGGCCATCACCGCCATCAAGGATGGTATTTTGAAGATACTCCCGGCGGTAAAGACGGCGGGCAAGAACGTGCTGGACGCGGTGGTGAACGCCATCAAGTCCCTGCCCTCCAAGCTGGCGGAGCTGGGGCGGAACGGCATCACCGGGCTGGCCAATACCATGCGGAACCTGGCCGGCACTGCGACCAGCGCCATGAGCGGTATCGTGAGCGGCATCCTGAACGTTATTATGGGCCTACCCGGCAAGATGCTGGACATCGGCGGAAACATCGTCAAGGGCATTGCCAACGGCATCAAGAACGGCGCCGCCATCGCCATCAACGCCGTAGCCGACCTGGCCCGGAATGTCATCGACGGGGCCAAAAACTTCTTTGGCATTAAAAGCCCCTCCCGGGTCATGGCCAAGGAAGTGGGCCCCTACCTCCCCCAGGGCGTGGCTGTGGGCGTGGAGCGTGAGATACCAAAGACGGAGCGATCTGTGGCCAGGCAGCTGGCGGGGCTTACAGAGCGGGTCAGAGCCGCCGTGGAAGCGGAGATGGCCAATATATCCGTAGGCTTGACCGCAAAAGACGGAAAGGGGAACGGCCCGGAGCCCAGGCCCAGCGGGGGGCAGGTAATTAATGTCTACGTTAGCAACAGTACGCCGGAGAACACGGAAAAGGCCCGAAATATGGGCCGCGAGCTGGGCGCAGAAACCGCCCGGGAGTTGAGACGGAGGGGGTGTGCGCCGACATGAGCCTGCCATATGACAGCTTCAGTTTTGGGACATACAACAGCCTTGCGGATTGGGGGATTCGGGTGGTGAAATACGACACCCTTACCCCACCTAAGCGTTCCCGGAAAACACAGATTCCAGAGCGCAGCGGGATGTATGATTTCGGTGCCCAGTGCTGGGATGAGCGCACAGTGCGGATTGATTGTGTGCTGGAGCGAAAAATTTCCCGGGCCCAGCTGCGGGAGATTGCCGGGACACTGTCCCGCAAAGGCCGCCTGTGGCTTTGGGATGAGCCTGATAAGTACTACATTGGGGAATTGTACGATCCTGCGGAGATTATGGACTACTGTGATGAATCAATGCGGGAATTTACCCTCTCTTTTATCTGCGAGCCCTTTGCCTTTGGGCGGACAGTGACCCAGCCCATCGCCTCGGGGGAGAACCGGGTGGACTACCGGGGGACGGCGGAGACCCCCTGTGTGATTGTGCTGAAGAATCCCTCCGGCAGCGCCGCCCAGACCGTCACTATCACAGCGATAAAAAGGAGCGTTTGACTATGTATGCTTGCGATTATCTGGAGAACGGCGTATTGAACACCCTGCGCGGCGTCGCCTTCGCGGCCCCGGCAAAATGCTATTTGGGCCTCTACCTCAACGACCCGGGCGAGAACGGCGCGGGCGGGATTGAGGTGAGCTACCCCGGATATAAGCGTATGGCGGTTGATTTTTCCGCCCCGGCGGATTCCAACGGCGGGATTGGGATGCAGAACCTCAGCGACATCACTTTTCCGACCCCTGCCGCCGCGGCGGGCACAATTTCCTATGTGGGGGTGCTGGATTCCCTCGCCGGCGGGAATATGCTGGCCCGGGGAGAGCTGACGGAGCCGCTGGTGATCGGGGCGGGGGAACCCCCGGTATTCCTGGCGGGGGATGTGCTGTTTTACCTCACGGGGAACCTGTCAAAGGCGTGGAAGGCAAAGGTGCTGAATATCTTCCGGGGGACCTCAATCCAGGGGGTCACGCCCTACCTCTCCTTATGGAACGGCTCGCCGGAGTCCTCCGGCTCCGAGCTCTCCGGGGACAACTATAAGCGGATCCCCGTTACATTCGGGGCCCCGGCGGAACAGGCGTCCGGGCAGATCATCATCCGCAGCTCCCAGGCCGCGTCGTTCCCCCGCCCATCCACAGCGTGGGGGACCTTGACCCACCACGCGATTTACTCAGCCCAGGCCTCCGGCGAGCCCGTCTGCATCAAAGCGCTGGATGAGCCGAAGGAGCTCAAACGGGGCTATATGCCGGTCTTTGGCGAGGGGGCGGTAGAGGTAGGGATCAATTAGCCATGTATAACGACAGACGGTACAGCCTTGCCCGGTACTCCGCGAACCAGGGGATAAAGGCCGTTGAGCTTGCAGCAAGCTTTTCCGAGACCATGGGGGCGGTGGCCGGGCCCGCAGTCCCCGTCGGCCTTCGGGCCCGCTTTGCGGAGACGCTTCGGGCTTCCGCCCTGGGGACAATCACCGCTGTTTCCGCATTCCAAGGCGTTGAGGGCCTGTCTGCCTCAGCGGCCATGTCGGCGGACGTCATCTCCGGCGCAGCCTTCTCCAGCGCCCTGCAAAGCTCCGTTCGCGCATCAATGGATATTCATCTGGGAATTGCCATTACAGCCGGATTGGCGTCCCGTGCGTGGGGGTCAAAAAACATCCCGGAGTCGCACACCTGCGCGGGCCGCCTTGCGTGCCGGGCTGAAGGGGTGAAAAACATCCCGGCGTCCCTCGGCGCGTCTGAAGTGCTTACATCCATGCTGGAGGCCACCTCCCAGACCACGGAGCGGACGACCCTCCAGCTCACGATCCCACCCGGGGGCGAGCTGCGGATAGACAGCGAGCTGTTCGCCGTGCTGCTGAACGGCGTGAACGCGCTGCACACGCAGTCCGGGGACTGGATCAACATCTCCCGGGAACTCCTCCGGCTCAACATTGAGAGCGCTTCCGGCGGCAAACTCCAAGGGCAGCTCATTTACACGGAGAGATACTTATGATTGAGGTCTTTGACGCAAGCCGCCGCAGGGTGGCTATTCTGGAAAACGCTTACGGCGTGTCGGAGCAGCAGCGGATCAACGCCGTTTGGTATCTCTATTTCTCCCTTCCGTATAAAGATCCAAAAAATGAGTATTGCAAGCCGTTCTGGTATGTCCGGCACAACGGGGGCGAGCTGTACCGCATCATGCCGTCTCAACTGTCCGTAGATGAGGCCGGCGCAAGCGTTTATCAGTGCGAACACGTGCTGGCCACTCTCATCGACAATGTGCTGTTTGGATATCATATCGTTGGAAATCTTGGCGTCTACACCGCCGAGGTGATTCAATACGTTTTGAACCATCAGCTGACAAAAAATTGGATGTTGGATCAATGCGACTACCGCAACCAGTTTGAGTACGGCTGGGAGCAGGAGTCCCTTTTGTCCGCCCTGTTCTCCATCGCAAGCCCCCTGGCCGGGCCTTACATGTGGGTGACAAATACGCTGACATATCCGTGGAAGCTATCTTTGAAAAGGCTGGACACCAAAGGCAGGCCGGAAATGTATGTGCGGCGGCGCCACAACATGACTACCTTCCAGAAGGAGCGAGACCCCCAGCAAATTGTAACCCGCCTCTATCCACTGGGCTACGGCGAAGGGGTGAACCAGCTGGGGATCGCTGACGTGAACGGAGGGGTCCCATACCTCCAAAGCCCAAAGGCGGTTACGGACAAATACGGCATCATAGAGCGGGTGTGGGTGGATCGCAGGTATGAGGACCCGGCAAGCTTAAAGGCGGCCGCCCAGGCCATGCTGGATGAGCTTCAGGAGCCGCAGCTTTCATATCAGATCGGGTTTCAAGAGCTCCCCCAGTCCGATTACGACAAGGCCGCCGTGGGCAAACGGGTGCGCATCCTCTTTTCGGAGACAGGCGAATCGGTGGACACCTACATCACCGAGGTACAGCGTACCTATGATGAGATCAATCGATCTGCTTTTGTCGTGGCCAATCGCGAAACGTCTATCGCCTCCTCCCTGGCCGACATGGCGGACCGCCAGCGCATCGAGCAGACCTACGCCCAGGGAGCTACCCAGCTGTATTCCCAAGCGCTCCAGGCCAACTGTGACAGCAAAAACGGCGCGGTGATGGACTTTTTCATTCCAAAGGAAATGAGGATTGTGAACCGGGTGCTGGCTAAAGTGCGCATGGGCCAGTTTCGCGCCTATTCCCAGAGCACGCAAAACCAAGAATCTCAGGTCACGACCACCTCATCTACCGACAGCCAGGCTTGGACCAGCTCCGGGGGAGGCGGCGGGACGTCCACCAGCAGCTACGGCGGCGGAAGCATCGACACATCTGAAGGCGGCGGCGGAATTGTCACCGATACCGGGGACAGCGGAATTAACGTCCACTGGATCATAGCCAGCACACAGGAAGCGGAAGGGCATAGCCACGGATTCAGCCGGGTGGACAGTCACCAGCACCGAATCACGCTTCCTGACCACACCCATCAAGTGATCGTCCCCAGCCATACCCACCAGGTGACTGTGCCCAGCCATACCCACTCCGTTACCATTCCCGGACATAGTCATACCGTTACAATTCCCGGACATTCCCACCAGATCACACATGGAATTTACAAGTTTGGACACCCCAAAGGCTTTTCGCTCTGGATTAACGGCGTAAGGCAGGCCAATTTTTTGGAAAGCACCGCCGAACTGGACATCACTTCATTTTTAGTGGGGTCAGGCAAAACGATCCCCCGGGGGAGCTGGCTGTCCCTGGAGGTGAGGCCCGACGACCTGGCCTACATCAGCATCGACCTGGTAATCCAAGGCTTTGTGCAGTCCCGCGGGGATAAAACAGTTTGAGGAGGGATATTTGTGGACACACAGCTTTTCCCCGGCATTGCTTTCTCCCCGCAGGCCACCATCACAGGCAATGTGGGCGAGGCCGACACTGTCATCGGGGTGTCGGATATTTCAGCGTTTCCGCCCGCCCCCAATTTGGCCACCATCGGGACGGATGAAGAGGGGGAGACCATCCTCTATGCCGCCAAGACGGACTCGGCCCTGTCCGGGTGCGTGCGCGGGGTGGAGGGGACGGCCAGGATATGGGCAAAAGGGGAGGTTATCGGGCGTAACTGGACAGCTAAGGATCATGCCGACCTCATTGCCGCCATAAGGGAGGCGAAGGGTGAGGCAGGTGACGTCCAGGCGGCGGTAGACGCGCTGGCCCTGGCCAAGCAGGACGCCTTGACGGGGCTGCCCGGCCAGGTGGTGGGGTTCAACGCGGACGGGAAGGCGGAGGCTGTTCCGGGGTGGAGCAGTCCCGGCCTGATTGTCAACGGGGACTTCCGCAGGGTGGTGAACCGCAACGGGAAAGATGAGTACACGGCGGCGGGGATGACCATAGACCGCTGGTCGCTGTCCATGTCTGCGCCGGGGATATCGCTGCGGGTGCTGCCGGAGGGCGGCGTCAGCCTGGACAAAACCCAGGACGGGGTGTTCGGGCGGATGGCGCAGAGCCTGGAAAGCCCCGGCCTGCTGGCCGGACAGACGGTCACCATATCCATCCTGGCCAAAGGGGACACCACCCCGTACCTGCTGCTGTTTTTGAACGGGGAGGGCAGCGGCGTGGGCACGGTCAACATCCCCCTCACCGGCGAGTACCGGCTGTACAGCGTTACCAAAACGCTGCGCGCGGGCGAAATCACGCGGGTGGACGCGGCGGTGGGTTACCAGACCTCTGCCCCCGCGGGGAGCTGCGCCCTGCTGGGCATGAAGATTGACCTGGGAACCCGCCAGACCCTGGCCCATCAGGACGCCGACGGAAACTGGGCGCTCAACGACCCGCCGGACTACGCCCTGCAATACGCCCTGTGCAGCCTGTACAGCCCCCACACCGGGGCGTGGGTGGGGAACCGGCGCGGCGGCGCCCAGCTGCTGGACAACGCTTACTGGGGAGACCGGGAGGCTGTCGTCAACCAGCGGGGGAAGGCGGAGCATACCGGGACAGGGTACTGCATCGACAGGTGGAAAGCCACCGCTACAGGTACGGTGGTGGTCCTCGTGGACAACGGGCTCCGGCTCACCGCCCCGGCGGATAAAAATGTGTACCTTTTGCAATATTTTGAACGCCCGCTGGCGCCGGGGGAATACACGCTGAGCGCCCTGGTTCCCGAGGTGAAGGGCACCGGGTATATCCAGTTCGTTTACGCAGACGGAACCTATGGGCCGGCGGCGAAGATCACCGAAAGCGGGTTGATTGTGGTGGCGGCGGTGGCGACAAAAGAGGTCGGCCGTGTGGCACTGCAAACCAACGCCGGGGGAAGCATTATATTTGAGGCCGCCAAGCTGGAACCGGGGCTTACGCAGACCCTGGCCCACCAGGACGGGGACGGGAACTGGGTGCTCAACGACCCGCCGCCCAACAGGGCGCTGGAGCTGGCGAAGTGCCAGAGGCACTTTCTGCGAATCGGGAATCTGTCCGACGATCCGCAGTTTCAAGCGGTGGCGGGGTATGCATTGGGGACGAATACCAAGTTGGCTATTTTCTCGCTGCCCATCCCTGTGACAATGCGGGCCAACGCGGCTGTGAACTATAAAAATGTGGTGCTCCGCAAGGGGGCGTCTGATACAAATATCAAAAGCATATCCTTTTTTGGTGTGGACGGCAATTCTATCTACGGTGCGGTCAACATTGCCGATGGGGAGACGATTGAGCCGGAGGAAGCGTACGCCATCAGGTGCTATGACGGCGGATATATCACATTTTCGGCTGAATTATGAGGAGGAAAACCATGGACGAAGTTTGGAACGAGGCCCGGGAGGCTGAAACGGTGCCGGAGGCCGAGCCGTTTTACAACAGGCATTACATCACCGTGGATGCCCAGGGGCGGATCACGGACGGCTGGAGCGACGGGCCCAACCCTGGGCGGGACACGGCGGACGCCATCTGCATCGATGGGCAGGGGGAGTACCAGTTCCGGCTTGCGCCGGAGGGGGAGGAAAACCCGCCGCTGTACGCCATGGACGGCGTGCCGCTCTACCGCTGGGACGGGGGAAAGGCCGCCCTGCGGACGCAGGCGGAGTTGGAGGCGGACCGCATCCCGCCCCTGCCGCAAGCGCAGGCGGCCAAGCTGTCTGCGTTGTCCGCCGCGTGCAGCGCCGCCATTGTGGCCGGGTGCGGCGTGGAGCTGCCGGGGGGTTCCACAGGGCATATCTCGCTGACGGCGGAGGACCAGATCAACCTCACCAACGCCGCGGCGGCGGTGGAGGGCGGGGCGGCGGCCTACCCCTACCACCTGGACGGCGGGCTGTGCGCCCTGTACCCGGCGGCGGATATCCGGGCCATGGCCCGGGCGGCCACCGCCCACAAGCTGTACCACACCACCTATTATAACCATCTGGCGGCCTGGGTGCGGCGGTGCGAAAGTGCGGAGGAGGTTTCCGCGATCACCTACGGCGCGGAGCTGCCGGAGGATCTGGCGGAGCATATACCATTGCAGCCGTTCCAGAGGCCACCCCGCATTGGCTAAGTAGGAAAATCCGTCAGTCAAGCCACACCCCTCCGCTTCCGCTCGATCTGTCGCCGAACCTCCCGGCCTGGAAGGTCTGCCAGCTTCTCCAGATGGCGCAGGGTGACGCCGTTTTCCGCGCCGTGGGATAGAAAATCGGCGATATGTACTACTTGCGGCGGCGGGGGCGGTGTGGTAGAGGCCTTTCATCTTAGGTGCTGTTCCAGGGTGAAGATTGCCCAGCGCAGGGCGGCGGCGGTGTCGGAGTCTATGCCCTCCCCCACTCGCAGGAGTTCATAAAGCCGATCCAGCCGCTTTTCGTCCAGGCTGCTCATACGCTGAGAAGAAAGCGGGTGGTGGTGGTCTTGCGGCTGTACTGACCGTACAGTTCGGCGTGGTCGGCCTTGAAGGACTTGGAATCAAACCGGCTGCTGACCACGTTTTTCCAGGTGGCTTTCCAGCCGTCCCCCTGGAGGGCTTCCGTCCCCTGCTCCACCATAGCGCCTTTCAGCTTGTCGGTGAGGGCTTCGGCCTCCGCCTCCAGTTCGGCAATCATGGCCCGGACGCTCATCAGGTCGCGGGCGGTGGCGTTTAACTCGTTCATGCCCATATTTCGCTACCTCCTTATTTTTCGGGGGATTGCACCGGCGGCGGGGGCTTTTGTCTACTCGCATCTCATGGCTTTGGAAATCCCGTTCCGCTCTTACCTGTGGTGCTTTACCCTTGCGGGCCTTCTCCACTTGGCCGGGGCTGTTCCCTCCTGACATGATTATAATAGCATATATGGTCGTATTTATCAATTGGCAGATGCCCCAAAGATACGACCATATATTTGTTGAAAATGTGTATGGTCGTATTCTTGATTTTGTGGTATACTATAGCCATACTGGGAGGATAGGCCGGAGTTTCCGGCGCTCCCCACTAAAGGAGGGAATCACTTGGAAGAACAGAAAGCGGTCAGCGAGGCTCAAAAGCGGGCACATCGAAAGTACATGGAGAAATATGTAGAAATCAAAGTCAGGGTAACGCCCGAGAAGCGAACCGCCATACAGGAACACGCTCAGACGATGGGAGAGAGTGCTACCTCGTTCATCAACCGAGCCATAGACCACCAGATATCCTACGACCGCGATAAAGGCCCCTGTGAGGCCCTACAAGGCGGGGGTATATCATCCTTGCCCTCCGACACCCTCAAGGCCGCGCAGGAGGCCGCAGAAGCGGCGGGGGAGGCCGTGCCGGTGTTCATAGCGCGGGCGGTGGAGACACAGGCGCAAAGGGACGAAGCGGGCCGGAAGTTGAAGGGAGGCCAGTAAGTGATAGAGATTGAACAGTTGCGGTCGCTGAACAAGGCCGAACAGATAGCCATTACAGAACACGCCCGCCGCCGTCTGGTGGAGCGCGGTATCTCCGTCAATGACATTATCCAATGTATTGATACCGGGGAGATCATCAAACAATATGAGGACGATAAACCATTCCCCAGTTGCTTGATTTTGGGCGCTGCCATTGACGGGGAATATATTCACGTGGTGGTAAGCCATGACAGCGAATGGATCTATCTCATTACGGCCTATCATCCAGACGCAGACGTTTGGGAACCGGATTTCAAAACCAGGAAGGAGCATTGATCTATGAAGTGCCAGGTATGCGGCGCGGCCACGCAAAAGGGCCTAACCACAAGTGTAACGGATTTGGGCGGGTGCCTTATCATCGTCAGGAATGTACCTTGTTACAAATGCAGCGAGTGTAACGAGATTATCTATTCCGCCGATGTAGTTCAGCACTTGGAGAACATCATCGAAGCGGCTAAAAAGTTGATGCAGGAAGTTTCCATCATCGACTACTCACAGGCGGCATAAAAGCAAGAGGCCGGGGGCATAATCACCCCCGGCCCTTTGCGCTATTTGAACATCCCCAGTATTTTCAACATATCCTCCATCTGCCGCTTTTGGTGGTGGTGCTGATACTTTGCGAACCGCCGCAGATACCGCCTGTATGTGGTCTGGTGCATATACCGGGGCCGCTCTGGAACCCACCGGCAAAAGCTGAACCCATCCGGGCGCACCCTGGGCCATGTGTCCAGGTGCTTTTCCACCAGGGACACGCCCTTGTCATAGTAGTACATGGAACCGCTCCGGGTTTCCTGATTGCCTTTATAGTTCAGTCCGGCGCACTTGCGGCAAAGGAAGGTTGCGCCCACCTGATACAGATACCGCCACCGCTCCCCACAGGCCGGACAGAGGAAAAAGGCTTGACTGCCGCCGAACCCGTTTACCTTGCGGGACAGTTCCAGGGTTTGGCTCCATCCGTCCTTGTGCCATACCTCCACGATCTCCCGCCCCCGCCCGTATTCGGTGTGACGACCACAATCAAACGTCAGCATCTTCCCGCCGCCAAAGGCGAACAGCTTCCCCCAGCCCTCCACCGTCCCGGCCTCGTAACTGTCAATGCGCGGTGTTTTTTCGACTGTCCCGTGGCGCTTATTCCATCCGCCGTTGTTTCTCCATCTGTACATGAAGCACCTTCTTTTTTATGCCGTAATACTATGTCAATCTTTACTGCTTGTGTCAGTTTACAGCATCGCAGAATTTTTGAATAGTCTCTACGTCCACCACCATATTTTCGGATGTCATTTCCGCCCACTCAGGAAGCCCCGCTTTGCGTACCCGATTGAAGCTTCCATATCTGTTCAGACACGAAATAACATCTTTGGGCATAGGCCGGGAAGCTGCTCCGGCCCCTTCTTGAATAAGAGAAAGCGCCGCTCGCTCCAAAGTGTCAACTTTCTTGTGGCAATCGCTTGTGGATGCTTCCCGGTTGAATGCACCAGGGATTTTGTGCTTTTTAGCAAGATCATCCAAAACAGCCAGTGCCGCCGAACATCCGACCATTTGTTGGGCAGCTCGTGCCAGTTCATCCCGATCCAGGTGTTCCCGCATTTGCAGGACGGACAGCAGAGCCGCTTGCTCCGGCGTGGGCGGTGTGAGGGGGCGGCGATCAATGGACTCCCGCATCTTCCCCACTGCCTCCCGGAACTGCTTCAAGTAGGTTTCCCGCATCTGCTGCACATCGGCGTCTCTCTGGGCCTGTGCTTCCCGCATTCCCCGATTGTACCCCTCGCTGCCCCTGAACGGTTCCAGCCGCTTGACGGCCTTGTCATACTGGGCATTGATTTCAGTCATGTCCTCGATGAATCCGGCCACGCCGTAAAAATACTTTTCACTGTTTTTCATGCTGTTGTTCTCCTTTTTGATATATTTCCATCCAGTCCTCCAGCTTCATCACCACGCACCAGGGCGAGCGGGAGCGGCGGAAGAATATAGCGGGCGCACCGTCCCCGAACCGCTGGGCATCCCGCTCCGCCTGGGCCATCCATTCGGACAGCCGCAGGGCCTCCGCCCGCTTGCATTCGACATGCACACCGGGGAGGCCGGACAAATCCGGCACCTCCCCATAGGCCAGCGCCCGCCCTGGCTCCACATTGTGCCCGTGCCCCTGAAGAATACGGGATAGCTCCAATTCAGCGGCGCGGCCCTTTCGCTGACTTTTAGCCCCCATATCAACCGCCTCCGCCGCCGAAGCACAAAAGCCCGCCGTCCATGTTGTCGGCAATCGTAGTTAAAGCACAGTCCCCGCCGGTCACTTCTCCCTTAGGATCCATGAGGTCCGGGTTACAAAGCAGAATGTTCTCAAAGGAAGGGCAGTTCATTGGCCTGCCCCCCTTCCTGCTTCCTCTCGCGCCGCTCCCAGGTATTTACAGCGGCACGCCAGCTTTTCATAGGCTGGCCTCTACCCAGGTTCCAGCCCCTGGCCTCGTAATAGTCCACGAATGCGGCAGGGTCTACCTGGTTTCCCCGCTCTTGGCAATAAGTACGGACTTCCGCCACTGTAGGGGGAACAAAGCGGGGGCGCTTGGGTGGCTTGTCCGCCCCACTCTCTCTATTATCGTTAGATAATAGAGGATCTGTTTCTGTTTCTTCTTCTGTCTCGGTCGATGTCGTATGATATCGACCGATATCGGTCGGTTTATCCCCGTTTGAATTCTTTGCTGTTATGCGCTGTAGATACCGTTTCCACGCTTCCTCCATATCCGGCATGAATGAGGCAAAGGCTACGCTCTCAATGGGGGACAGCGTAGGGGGGCGCTCTCCTGTTTCCAGGAAGTCCCAACACGCGAGCAGTACATTCACGGCGGTTTCGGGGGCCAGTTGACGGACAAGCTCCCGCCGTTCCAGCTTCATTTTGAACCAACTGGGGTGCTTTTCTTTGACCTCTGGCACTACTGGGCACCCCCCTCAATATCCGCCCCCTCAATGGCATCGGCCACCTTCACAATTTGGGCGGCGCGGTGTCGCAGACGCTTGGCGCACAAGTCCCGCTCGCCGGTGCTGCTGGGGAGGTAGTAGCCTGTTCTGCTGTTCTCCAAAATTGGCGTACCCGCCATTCTTTCGGCGCGGATCATCAACCTGACTGTCCGAGCGGGAAGGTGAACCAGCTCCCGCAGGTGCCGCATGGGCAGGGCGTTCTGTTCGCCTGTGCTCAAAAAATCGCTGATTTTTACCGCTTGCGGCGGTGAGGGCGGTGTGGTATTCTTGTGGTGGAGATGTGGCCCGGTTTGGAAGTCTGGCCCCGTTTCCACCTGGCCGTCCTGGTGCTGCAACACCGGGGCGGCTTCTTTTTTGTCTGGTATCATCCCACATCCTCCTTTGCCGCCGTCTGCCGTTCGATCCAGGCTTGCAGCCCGGAAACGCTGATAAGTACCCGGCCCCCAACCCGGAAGGATGGGAAGTCAGTCCGGCCTATGAGCTGGTACAGCGTGGGCCGCGATATGCCCAGCAGCTTCGCCGCTTCGGTGGTGCCTACGGCCAGCTTGTCCATCATCACCCCGCCTCCTTTGCCAGACGGTCGATAATGGAAAAAATCTCTTTCTTTTCATCATCGGGCAGTTCCTTCCTGAGTTTGCGGGACAGCGAACAGTCCGCAATTCCCAGAGCGTCCGCAATCTGCCAGAGTTTTATCCCGGCTCCCGCAGCAGTTCTCCGTATGTCTTGATTTTTCATTTGGGCACCTCCTAAAATCATGATTGACAGCTGGTTGTCTGGCTGTTATAATTATTTTAGCAAACAACAATCTTGATTTCAAGTGTTCAACGAATGTTTGATAGAGAAATATATGTGTATATATTTTTTTTGGCAGACAACAAAAAAGGGGGGACGTTATGACCATTTATGAGTGCGACTTTGATGGACACGAAGAATGGCTATTTGATGATCCTGACGAAGAATGCAATCCGGCCCCGCTTGGAGAGTTCGTGTGCAAACTATTGTCGCCGGATTTTGGTGAAGTAGCAGGGTTGATAGGTTTATTCCTGGAAAAAAGTTGGTTAGACAAGAAACCATTCCCTGCTGAACAACTTCAAGACCTTGTAAATAGTCTGTGTGGTACGTCTGAATTTGACGAAATGCGGGATATGGCCTCAATGCTGAGAGGTCTATATAAAGCTGGAGAAACGAAAGAAGTAGTCAATGTCTATGGGAACCTTAAAGACGCCTTTATAACCGAATCATTTGAGTGCTTCAAGGTTGGAGCTGTCTTGCAAGCATACTTAGATGAGAGTGAAAATTGCCCAGAAATGGTTTCTGCAATTAGCTTTGAGCGATTTGTAAATGGCTTTTTAGAGATGAAAATAAGCCGAAATGATCAAGCATATTCGCTAAGCGAGTATAATCTATCTGGGGATATCTTTTTAGGGTGTGACATCAAAAAGGTGGTACAGGATGTATTTTTGAACCTAATGCACCTTAGTGACAACCGTTCTATTTTTAGCGTAGTGTCTTTTGACAGATTTCTAATTTCGTCCATATACTATTTTTTCTTGAACGGATTCCGCTTCAACAGGTGCAAAAATTGCGGTAAATTTTTTGTCCCCCTTTCCAGGTCAGATGAGCTATATTGCAACAATGCGTCCCCGCAAGATAGTGCAAGGACGTGCAAAGAATATGGCTCACAGAAGTTGTGGTATGAGCGACTGAAAAACGATGAAATATCCAAATTGGCCCGGAATATTTATAGTGCAAAGCAAATGCTCGTACGCCGCAATCCAGATATTTTAGCATACAAAGAAATGTTCGAGTATTTTAAGGCGGAGCGCAAAAAGTGGGAGCGTCAGATAAAATCAGGTGAAAAGAGCAGGGAAGAATATTTAAGCTGGCTGAACGAAATAAAGGCCAAAAAGACATTATAAAACCGCCCCCGGTGCTGACACACCGAGGACGGTTATTAGGAGCAGCAGACTTGACCGGCCTGCTGCCCCTCCATCATATCAGAATCAGGAGGGAAAATCAATGGCGAAGAAATCGGCAAGAGGCGGCGGTACGATCCGCCAGCGGCCCGATGGGCGATGGGAAGCCCGTGTCACCACCGGCATAAATCCCGGCACGGGCAAACCCATCCGGCGGAGCATATACGGCGACACACAGGCGGCGGTCAGAAAAGAAATGACGGCCATCCTCCGGGAACTGGACAGGGGCACCTATCAGGCCCCTAATAAAATCACTGTATCAGCCTGGATGGAGGAATGGTTAAATACCTTCTGCTCTGGCAAGGTGAAGCTCCTGACCTTTCAAAGCTACTAGGGTATTATCAAAAATCACATCGTTCCAGCTATCGGGGCCGTAGAGCTGCAAGCCGTCAAAGGCACCCATATCCAGCGCCTGTACAACTCAATGACCCAAGCGGGCCTGTCTGGAAAGACAGTCAAGAACACCAGCGCCATCATGCACAAGGCATTCAGCGTGGCCTTGAAGCAGGGGATCATAGCCGCCAACCCTTGCGACGCGGCGGAGCTGCCAAAGGCAGAGCACAAAGAAATCCGCCCGCTTGCAGATGACGAAATTCCCCTGTTCCTGTCCGCTATTGACAACTCTCCCATGCGCAACGCCTACGCCCTTTGCCTGTTCGCCGGTCTGAGAGAGGGGGAGTGCCTGGGCCTTTCCTGGAGACAGGTGGATTTTGAGAAGGGAAGAATCACCATAAGTCAGCAGCTCCAGCGGGAGAAGGTCAAGGGCGGTAAATACTACATTGCCCCCAGCACCAAAAGCGGTAAGCCCCGCACCATCGAGCCCCCACCCATTGCCTTTGAATACTTCCGGGACAAGCGGGTGAAGCAGCTGGAGAATCGGCTGAGAGCTGGCCCCGCCTGGGCAAACCCGGACGATTTGGTGTTCACGGATGAAGCCGGGGGCCACTATGCCATCCACACTTTCTACAAGCGGTTCAAAGCCATTGCCGCCAGCATCGGGAGGCCGGACGCACGGCCCCACGATCTCAGGCACCCAAATGTCAAGCCCAAGACACAAATTTCTCAATTTTTAGTATTCAGAAAAAAGAAACTCTATCCAATCATAGGTTCAACTCTGCAATAAACTCCTTAATCTTGAGGTATACCGGATCATTCAAATTCGGATAAGTTTCAAGTACCGCATTTGCCCACTCGGGGCCATGACCACCAACTGTTTTAATAAAACATTCCAATTCGCCAACAGATACCAGAAAAATGCCATTTTCTTTCAGAATTTTATTCAAATGTTCAAACGCATTTGTTGCATTTCCAGCAGGTAAGCTAGCAATACCAGCTTTTTTTAACGGCTCCCATTTAGAGATTGTGCTGATAGCATCACGAATTTCTTTTTGTTCCGCACTGGATATAAATGGGGTTTGAGTTTTGTCCAAAATAGAATTAATAGTTGCTTTTGCGTCATTTCTTTTCACATTTTCTTTTGGGCTGTGAAGATTAGACACAATAATGCGATAGTCTTTCTCAACACTTGCCCAGCTAATTCCAAATGCGTCTACAATACCCTTAAATACATTTTCATCATTCATTACATCAATGTCCGGAATCAACTTGACATCAACATTTAAAGAACGCAATGCCCTGGAAATTTTGGCCATTCGGTGCTTACCACCACAATGAATAAAAAGTGTTTCAGAAAATTTTCCAGCTTCCTGCTTAAGATGGCTTTCAACAATAGAGTATATTTTGCAATCTGAATCGCTTTCGCATAGTACAACGGATTTATGGAAAAGGCTGGACATAATATTTGAATACTTAAGCAAAGGATCATTCCAGACCTCACCAAACTGATTATTATCAAGCACAGAGAAGGAGTTTGTATCATCTTCTCGCGTAATGCGGATTACTTTTATTCTTTCTGGGCAAACCTCCAGTAATCCCCTGATTATATCCTCGCTATGTGTTGATACAAATGCCTGCTGATTAGTCAAGGCTTGTCCAATAATTTCCCCCATAATCCGGGCCTGAGGTGGATGGAGAAAAGATTCAGGTTCGTCAATTAAGTAAATACAAAAGTAATCCAGCATCAAATAAAGCAAAATACCTGTAAAGCTTTTAATGCCGTCGCCTTGGTTTTGGACTTGCTTATAAGTGCCTAAAATTTCAGCATATGCTTCCTGGCGGGATTGCTCATCCTCGTATTCATCAACAAGCTGTATTGGAGATCCAATACAAAGAGGAATTTTTGCTCCGTATAGAATATTAGGGGTTACTTCAATCCCAAATGCCTTTTTAAAACTTTCTGAAAGCCATTTGCGACACTTGGAATCAAATGCAGCATAGTGTATTGGATGGTGTTTAGCAGAGTCACGATTAATCGTATTGGGTGGATCACAAATTTTCAAACGAGCTGTAGTATCTAAATTTGCGATAAATAAATCTCTTAAATACCCGAAAAGGGGCTCGTTTTTGAACGCATCGAACGCATCGCTGTAGAAGTGTTTTCCTAATATCTCGTACAATGTACGATGGCCTTGATTGCTAACTCTAGCAATATTCTCAGCCATCGGAGCAATAGGTGAACTGTACTTTTCAATGGAAATGCCAGAAAGGACAATACTTGGCTCATTTCCATTTGAGAGTGCATAAATATCTTTTAACGACTGACTTTTTCCCGCATTGTTTGGGCCTACAAAGATAATAATGTCATTTCGCTGAAGGTCAACGGATTCTCCATTATTAAAGACTATTTTTGAAATATAGCCACCGGCTTTTTCTCTAGGCATTTGAGCTATCCCCTATCTAAATAGTATCGGTTCTAAGTTGTCCTTTTTATTGATACGCATTGTGTATATGTGTGAAATCCCAGCTACTTTTGCAGCCGCAGCAATTAGGAGTTTCTCATATTCTGGTGTCCGCAGTCCAATAATTATCTTTTGGGGCTTCAACTTTATACTTGGCCGGGAACTGTATGGGGTAGGCAAAATCATTCTCCACTCTCCATCGTAGTGATGTCTGTATTTCTTTATTAAGGAAATTCGCTCTATCTCCCACATCGTTGATTGCTGCATTGCTTGAAAAAGTGCCTGTGAAGTAGGGAGTTGTGTAATATTGAGTGTATTGGACAGCAAAAGTGATAACGTGTACCTTGTTGCGTCATATCGTTTATCGCAATAATATACCGGATATATGTTGGGCGGATTGAGTGCAATGCCACAATTTTTACATTTCTCTTCAAAGCCACACAAACGTGTTGCATCATCATAAAAATCATAGACCAGAACAAACCCACGATGATTATCTCCATATTTAAGCCAAAGAGTTTCATTCAGAGGATTTTCACAAAAGCAGATTGAATACAAATTCTTTTGTACTGTATCACGAACCTGGCAGATACGATCTTTAAGCTGCTGCATATTAGGCAAAACGGATAATACTGTACTCGCTTCTAATATTTCTTTTGCTGGTATACCCATTGCCGAAACCGCAGCTACAAAAGAGCCCCTACTTGTAGGATCACTAAGCATATGGTAGAATTGATCCAACAAGATTTGTAGTTTGGGATAGTTTATGTAGAAATATGTATCGAAGGGATCATCATATCTATCTGCCGTGGAAAAGAATAGCTTATTTTCCTGTAGTTGTGTCAATGTACTCTCGGTGATGGAGCGAAAGCGACATAGTGTATGCGGCATCTTAATGGTGGTACGTAGCCTCTCAATCTGTTCAGGTGCAGCATCATGCATATTTAATAATGTATCCCAAAACTTTTTCCTATCCTTTTGATTCATCTCTCTGATAAAACTCCTTGATTATCAAATCTTATAATTAAGGAATCACTGATTTAATCCCCCAAGGGAATAGGGATGTGATAAAATAAGGAAAAAGGGGGGGGCAGGAAATGAAGCAGGAAAGTTTCAGCGACATGGAATACAGCTGCCGGAAAAAGAAAACGAAGCGGGAAGAATTTCTGGAGATTATGGACGAGATCATCCCATGGGACGAATGGGTATCGTTGATTGTACCCCACTATCCAACGGGGAAGCGCGGGCGTCCGCCCATTGAAATCGAAACGATGCTACGGATGTATCTGCTGCAATGCTGGTTCAACCTGTCCGACGAGGGCGTGGAAGACGCCATATACGACAGCTATGCCATGCGAAAATTCATGGGAATCAGCTTCTTCGAGCAGGACGTCCCGGATGCCACGACCCTGCTGCACTTCCGGCACTTGCTGGAGGACAAAGGCATCGGCAAGCTGTTTTTTGACGCAATCAACCGCTGCCTGGAGCAGGCCGGACGGATGATGCGTGGCGGCACCATCGTAGACGCCACGCTGATCAGCGCGCCCAGTTCCACAAAAAACGCAGAGAAAAAACGGGACCCGGAGATGCACTCGGTGAAGAAGGGGAACCAGTGGCATTTTGGCATGAAGTGCCACACGGGCGTGGACGCCGGAAGCGGCTTTGTCCACACGGTAGAGGCCACCGCCGCCAATGTCCACGATATTACCGTGGCAGCAAAGCTGCTGCGGGAGGATGACGGGGTTGTCTACGGGGACAGCGCCTATCTCGGGATAGAGAAACGGGAGGAAATCAAAAACAGCCTCCAGCTTTCTGCCATCACATACCGTATCAACCACCGGCCGGGCCGGCTGCCCAAGGTTTCAGACAACGCCATTGACTGGGAGCGGTAT
>OFEY01001167.1_pt1 | contig 18225 bp, 20 predicted proteins | sample 1521251 | NCBI WGS metagenome assembly OFEY01 (sample SAMEA3504100, study PRJEB24116) | mouse gut metagenome | biome: mouse gut; feature: mouse-associated habitat; material: faeces | place: Denmark | collected 2011
GACTTGCGGAAAATCTCCGCATCTCAAAATAATTCAGAAAATAAATCATCGGTTGACTCAGTTAGCGGCTTAGCCTAGGATGAACAACCTAAAATTTTACCGAATCATTGTATAAAGGCTCATTGTCTTTAATATATGCCAAATCTCCTTGATTGTCGGCACAACCAAAGGCTGCCCTTGCAGTTAACTTTATATCTTCTATTCTAAAATCTTGAGAAGAGATAGCTTCACATTTATCATGATTAAATATAGTCAAATTTACACCTCCAAAATGTAGTGAACTATTATACCGTACTCCATCATACCCAAGACTTTTAAGATACTCTGCTATAATCTGAGATGGAATATAATCGTCAGAATTGTTAGTTGGTTTAGAAAATGCCCCTTGTATCATTCTCATAACATACATTTCTACTGTTGCATTTTTGTTTTCAGACAAGTCAAGTTCAACAGCAATATTAGCAATCTTAAGAGGGCTATTAACTCTTATTTGTGCAATATTCACTGCATCACATATAAATGGTCGTACCTCAAATAATGATGTTGTAGGACTTTCTGAAACATAAAGATATTTAATATATTTAGGGTTCGCACGTCCATCCGGAACTTTCACATTTTTAGGTGGAATGAATGAGGCTTCTTTTGTGAGCCCTTTGAATGGATTTGATTTATTATGATAGCTGATATCTAACCGTTCACCTTCTGGTGCACTAAAACATTTATATACCATATGGTCATTTATACAACTATCATCAATAATTCTTGCTCTAAAAAAAATCTGTTTAGAATGAATCTCAACAATATTTTCAGATACATACTTTGAAAGTATTTCCAAAAGTTGATGTTTTACAAAAAACCGATCTTTATAAAGTACAGCATCCTTAAATGCATACCAAATTTTACGGGCTTCATAACTCGCATCACTTTCATCAAAATATTTGTTAGGATTTTCTCTATCTACTCTCATCATTCTTAATTAACACTGCAAAAATAATAGATTTCAGTGAATTATCGGCTATGGTTGCTCAAATTTGTACTTCAATCCATATTCTTCCAGTTTACTATACAGCGTTGTACGTCCTATTTCGAGCAGTTCAGCGGCAACCTTCCGGTTTCCGTTTGCCTGCTTCAACGCACGTAAAATCCGTTCCTTGTCTTCCTCATTGTTGCGCAGGGCGAAGCTGACGGGTGAGTTAGGTTTCGTCACGGCAAGTTCCAGATGCTCTTTCGTGACAAGTCCCGTTTGTGCCTGCAACACCGCACCCATGATTTTCTGCCGAAGCTCACGGACATTTCCCGGCCAAGCATGGGTCAGCAATGTCTTCCGAGCTTCCCCGTCAAAGCCGATAACATTACATTCCAGTTCATTGTTCGCAATCTCGCGGAAGAAATCCGCCAGCGGCATGATGTCCTCCTGACAGTCACGCAATGGCGGAACGGTTATCTCGAAATCGTGCAGACGGTACAGCAAGTCCTGACGAAAACGCTTCTCATTGACCGCCTTTTCCAGATTCTCGTTGGTAGCGGCTATGATACGGACATTAAAACTCTTATCCGCTCTGTCACCTATCGGGCGGTATCGCCGTTCTTGTATAGCACGCAGAAGCATCTGTTGGGTTTCCGGTGCGAGATTACCCACTTCGTCCAAAAACAGCGTACCACCTTCCGCCTCATGGAAATAACCTTTCTTGGCACTGTCCGCACCGGTGAATGCGCCTTTGACATGTCCGAAGAATGCCGACGGCGCAAGCTCTTTGGTGAGTGAACCGCAGTCCACAGGCACGAACGGTTTGCTTGAACGTTTACTTTTATCATGCAGATGGTGGGCGATATGCTCCTTGCCCGTGCCGTTCTCCCCGAATATCAGTACACTCATATCGGTAGGGGCTACCAGCCTTATCCGGTGCATGATTTTCCGGAAGGCGGAACCGTCACGGGCAAACACGGGCATACGGCTCCGCCCGATATTCCGCTCTTTCAGTATGGTGCGGAGCAGAGGCACGAGTTTGTCCTCCACAAGCTGTTTGGGTATATAATCCAACGAGCCGAGTTTCATACTTTCCACAGCCGTATGCACTTCGGCATAGTCGGTCATGATGATGAACGGCTGCGTCATGCCTTCCTTGCGCATCCAACGCAACAGGTCGATACCGTTGCCGTCGGGCAGACGCAAATCAGAAACTACTATATCATTGTCAGCGGCTTGTTGCAGAAGTTTCTTCGCTGTCGAGAGGTGGAAAGCCTGCACGGTACAGAATTTCTCACGTGCCAGCAGGTTGCAGACAAATTCGCAATACACGATATTATCTTCCACCACGATGATTTTTGTTTTATCCATTGTTGTATTTCTTCCTTTCTTCTTTCGCCATTGCAATGATCATTAAACCTATATCCGACACGGTTTTTACGGCATTGTGTATTGCCTCCCAATTTGGTGTACCCTCGTCATGAAGCAGCACGTAAAGTTTCCTCAACGGTTGGTCGGCGCGAAGTACCTCCCAAGAACTACGCAGGTGGTGAGTAAGGGCATCCAGTTCTTGAAGATCTTTCCGCTGTGCCGCATCCCTGATTGCCTGCATCTCCTTTTCGGTTTCCGTTATCAGTTTATCCAGCATAACGGATTCGCTGCCGTAGGACAGCAGGGAGGAGAAATCCGGTTTTTCATTTTGCGCCAGATTCATGGCGCATTTATCTGAAACCTCCATCAGTTCCGATATGGAGAACGGTTTGAGCAGGCAATCGGAAAATCCACGTTCTAAAAGTTCCTCTTTGCTGCAACTGCCTGAAGCAGTTGCCACGACCACCGGAATGCTCCTTGAGTTGCCAACGTTGGAGGTGCGCAGCAGTTCCAACAGCTCGAAGCCGTTTATATCCGGCATATTCAGGTCGGTAAGCAACAGACTGTATTCTTTCCGGCGTATCATTTCCATCAGTTCCGCCGCATCAGTGCAGGTGTCGCAGTGTATCCCTTCCTGTGCATACATTTCTTTCAGCATCAGGAGCAGTACTTCGTCATTGTCGATAGCAACCACATTATGGGATCTCTCATTGTGATGGACATAATCTTGAATCGTTTGTTCCGTCAGTTCTTCGGCTGCCTGCATGGGGATTTCCACCGTGAAACGGCTGCCCTTGCCTTTCTCGCTGTCCAGCCGGATTGTGCCACCAAGCATTGCCACGATATGCTGTATAATGGACAGCCCCAGCCCGAAGCCATCTTTTGCTGCGGCATTTGAAAGTCTTTCAAATGGACAGAACACACGCTGCTGCTCCGCTTCGGTCATGCCTGTACCCGTATCTTCAACGATAAGTTTCAGCATACCGTCATCATAACCCATTGCCATAGAAACGCTACCATTCTCCGTGAACTTGATGGCGTTTGACAACAGATTATTTCCGATTTGCAGGATACGTTCCTTATCTGTTCGGACAAGCGCATCCTTATAGCAATGTATTGCCAGAGCCAGCCCTTTGTTCAAGGCAATGGGATTAAACTCAATTTCAAGTGTATGCGTGATTGATGAAATCCTACACGTGGAGAAATTAGGCTGTTCCTTGCCATTGTCCAAACGGAAGAAACTCAGAAGAGTGTTCAGCATTTCACGCATGCGGTCAGAGGATTGCTGAATATTTTGGATATACATCCCGGTTTTATCCGTATTGCAGTCTTTCCGCATCAGTCCGGCATAACCCGTTATTGCCGTTAGCGGTGTACGTAATTCATGGGTAATGGTATGCACGGCTTTCTTGCGGGAAGCTATCAGTGCCTCGTTCTGTTCAACAGACTGTCTCAACTGTTCTATTAAATCCGCAGTTTCTCGCTTGTATCGTTTGATACGGGTGATATTTCGGTGGATGATTATGTAAGAGATTACCAATAACAACACAACGAATCCTGTCAAGCCACCTATCTGAATAAACGATTTTTCACGCATGGTGGCTATCTCGTCCTCTCTCTTTTGCAGGTCAGCTTGTATTTTTCCATCTATTTGACGAATCAAACTTTGTAACTGACGATTAAGTTCGGCATTTCGTGCAGCAAGACTGTCAGCGTGTTCCGATAAACGGCGGCTTTGCGCTTGTTGTTCGGCTATCATATTCCGGTCAAGAGAATGGAGCATCGTGGTAGTCACGGTGGGCTTTGCTTCCTCCTTTTTACCAAAGATACCCAAGAAGCCCTTTCGCTTCGGCTTCTTGGGTTGTTCTTGCGTACTTTTATATACGATTTCTATCCTTTCTTTGATGCTTTTCTGTTCATCAAGCATCTGTACAATTCGTCGCATTTGTTTTTCTTTATCCTCTAAAAGATAGCGTACACTGTCAATGCGTTCAGACGGGTAGATAGACGTGAAATAATATAGCATACTATCCAAAGCCATACGCTGCAAATGATAATTTGCAATATCTTTATCTTCCCATTCCAATATTGTTTCTCCTAACAGAGAAAATCCTGTTAAGCGAAAGTTTAATTCATTAACATGTCGGCGCAACTCATCAGTGGTTCGGTTCTCCTTCTCTAATACTTCAAGCTTTTTCCATTCATACTGATAGCAATATATAATCATTCCTATTAGTATGAATATTAGAATATAGCCACATGATATTAGCTTGCGGATTGAAATCATAAATTTAATGAGGTTTGAAGGAGATAAAATCAACAATGTCCTGAAGGACTTCGGGGGAGATTGTTTCCTCAATCGTGCCATATTCTTGTATTGCACCCGTTTGAGCATGCTGGAAAAGGTGATTAAGTCCGGGATAAAGTTTTACGGTCGCTTTTGGTGCGATTCGTTGCATTTGAGGCATATTCAGTTCCGGACGAATCTGTATGTCTTTTTCTCCATAAAGCACGAATATCGGGCAATCTGTATTCGCGATGCTTTCAGCAGGTGCAAAACCAATATAGTAATTTAACCAACGGTTAGTGTCAGAAGCTATCTTTGTCAGATTGGATTTTAATGATGTGTAAACTGGTGTATTCCCCCAATTTGCACATATAGCTTCAATACTGTCAACGGTCATATTGTTACCCTCCCTTATTTTCAGTTCATACATCTTGCGCAATGCTTCAACATAATCAGACACAATATCCGCCGGCATGTTACCTTGTTTCAGCATTGTTGCACTTTGGTCTATTAGAACCGAGTCTCCCCGAACCGTCTGTGCGCCAATGGCAATAATGAAATTCGGATTTGAGAACAGTTCCGAATTGTTATCAGCTCCCAACATGAACGCCACTGCCGCTCCCTCACTATGCCCCAGTATTCCAACATTCTTGAATTTCATTTCTTTACGCAGGTATTCCATTGCTGTTTTCGCATCTCGTGCAAAATCTTCAGTGGTGGCATTTTTGCCGTCACCGGTTGATTCTCCATATCCTCGGTCATCGTATCGTAAGGTTGCAATGCCGTTTCGGGCAAGGTAATCTGCGATGACAGCAAACGGCTTATGTCCGCATATTTCTTCATCGCGGTTTTGCAGTCCGCTACCGGTAATCATTACGATAGCCGGAGTTGTCTCATTAAGACCTTCAGGTAAAGTAAGTGCCCCAGCGAGAGTAACACCATCTGATAAGTTATTGAAACGAACCTCCTTTATAGTGTATGGATATGGTGGCTTAGGCGTTTGAGGTCGTTTTAATTCCACAATGCCCGGAAATAATTCAAGGTCGGCACTCATTGTTCCTTGTGCGCATTTCCCAGTGAGTTTCCCATCCTGTTTGCGTCCGGTAAACGTCAATCCTATGCATCTAACTGTTACATTTACAGAATCAGCCGAAATGAAATTCACTTCTCCGGCTATTCCGTATGCACCTTGATCCGGAGAATCAAGCATAACTGACGGTTTGCAATCTTCTCCTGTCTTGAAATTGAACACGATCTTTAACTCCACTTGTGGAGTTATCTTCAACGTACCATGCCACGCTCCCGAAATATTATCATCGGACGCCATGATGTTTAACATGGAACAAGTGGCTAAAATAGCTGCAATTATTATTCTTTTCATCATTATAAAACTATTGCTTTGTTAGCTCCATTAATATATGACCATACGTATCTTTCAGATACAGAACGGTGTTGTTTTTTAGCTCGTATGACTTGACACAGTGTAGATTTGCCTCTATACTTCTTTCCAATTCCATATCGTCACATGATACTATACCCTCTATTGACTTTTCAGTCATGGATATGTTGGAGAAGCCCAAAATATTATTATCCTCGACAAAATTGCCTGATATTATGTTACAGTCAGTGGTGCAGACAAATCCGGTGTTATTCAACTGTAAAACGCAGTCCGATTCCTCGTTTACGTCAGTTAGTTCGTTTGAAGTTGTAACAATGCTGTTGTATTTTTCAAGTCGCCATTTCCCACACAAACTTTCATCCGGTAAATCGTAGCTGATTAGTTCCATCAGAATATGACCTTTATCATCTTTCAACACCAAGATAGAATCGTCTGTAATTTCGTATGATTTGATACAGGGTAGATTAGACACGATACTCCTTTCCACTATCATGTTATCGCAAGCCAGTTCGGTAAAGGATATATCGGAGAATTTCAAGGCGGTTTTACTTTTTTCAAAACTGCCGGAGATAGTATTGCAGTCGGTGGTACAATGGAATACTCCGGTGTTGTCAAATTGCAATACAAAATCACAATTCCCATTTACCTGTGTCAGTCCGTATGACGAAGTGGCAATACAGTTGTATTTCTCAAGTCTCCATTCTCTGTACAGGGCATTATCTGACGGAGAATTGCATGAGCCAACCAATATGGCTAATGCAAGCATTATTGCTGTAAGAATGTTTGTTTTCATATCATTTGCGTTTTATTGTCTGACATTTTCGCTTGTTCATTTCCTCTGCATACGCTATTTCTCCGTGTTCCCGTATATAGCTGATACAAGCCGGACGATCAGAGTTGAAGAGCAAAGCGAACACTTTGCTTATAAAGTTGGAATAGATTTTACACTCCCTTACGTCACGCTCGCACTCGGCACAGGTATGATAGCCTTTGCTTATGCAGCATTGGCGGATTTTACACCACGATGCTTTCTCGTTGTTCTTGCATCCGAGGCATTTACCGGACAAGAATTTGCGACACGCTCCACAATACAGCCCACAGGCGGCTATATTGTCTTTACTTGCTGTTATACTTTTCATATTCAATGTTTTCTATCTGTATAGTTTTTACCACAGCCATAACATATACCGTCATGAACTGATATGATCCTTCCGCAATCAGAACAAGTCCAACGCTCTTTCTCCCTTTGCAGGAATTTTTCAATACCATTTTCTCTGATAAAGGCAAGATTGCCCATAAGCGATTCTATCATCGGATAGGCGTTGGCATACCAGCACTCCTTATCAACAATCTCCCTGCACGGATATTGAGGACATTCGTCACAGAATCCGTCCGGCAGTGTTTTCCGTATTTCGCACTTTACAATCGTACATATATTGGCGCAATACTCACCTTTGTAACCCTCATTCCGGCAACCAACGCAAGGACTTTCTTTTCGCAGTGCTTCGCTGCACACAGCACAGTTCAGCCCGCATGGGGCAATCATATTTTTATTCATAATACAGTTTTATTCAATTTGTTAAATTGCGCCAATTACATTTTTTAGGCCGCTGTCTATATGTGAGATAGACCCATACAGTCACAAATCAAGCAATTGTATCCGCACTAATCCAAATTCCGTTCAGTCCCAGATTGAATATTTCAGATACAGGAGATGCCATACTGAAAGTACGGCACACTCCAAGTATCAGATAAGATATTTGTACTATTGGTATTTCTTCCTGTTTTTATTCGCCGTTTGATGACCAATATTCGTTGCATATATAGTAGTTGAACTCCAGCGTGTAGCTTGATTCCGACGGCAGCCCGCTATTTAGTCCGGGGTGGAATTTGGGGAGCATACGCGCCACACGCAGAGCTTCGGCATCAAGTGTCTTGTCTGAGCTTTTAACGATTCGGGCATCCTTTACAGCTCCGTCTTTGGCGATGGTAAGCTGCACTACGGCATCCATGTTAAGAACACCGTCTTTGTATGCAGTTTCAGGGAAGGAGATGGTTTTATTGATAAAGGCTCTCAGTTTGTCCTTGCCACCGGGGAAGTTGGGGGCGGTTTCAGTCTTGATGAATGGCACGGCATCGGCCACGTCGGCTTTCTCCGTGACCACCACATCTGAATTTCTTTCTGTCACACGAATGGTAGAATCGGATTTTTGCGTAATTTTGTAGCGCAGATCCTCCACCGGCGTAGCGGCAGATACCTCGTTGATTACTGTTGACACCGCAGGGGTTGCCAGACCGATTAACGCGAGTGCCATTGCAGGCACCATGACAAAGGCACGCACACGGGCTTTGCCTGTCGGTTTGCTTGATAACATCATAGTTATACGTTTTTTAAGTGAACTGTGATTTAGACAGTTGGAAAGAGTAGCGAACCTTGCTCCAACTGTCTTTTTTATTAGAAATATCTGATACTCCTCTCGTTTTATGCCCGATGCAAGCACACGGCTGTCGGCTTCATACTCATGAAGGGTATGAAGCTCATTGCGCAGAAGCCATATAGCGGGACAATACCAAGTGATAATAATCGCTGCCTGCATAAAAAGCAAGTCAATCCAATGGCGACATTCTATATGCGCTTTTTCATGGCATACTATCATCTGCCCGAACTCGTACCAGTCACGTCTTGGCATCATGATATATCCGCACCATGCAAACGGGGCGACGCTGTTATGGCGATGAAGTATAATGCGGCAGTCATCCTGTTTTATATGTTCACCTTTGAGAATGAACAGTGTCAGCCGTACCAGTGAAACAAGGAAATAAATAGTCATGACAATAACTCCTATAAGGTAAAGTGTGACTATATAATCCCATATCGGAGTGATTTGCTCTGATACCGTATTGGCTATATAGGCAACCTCTACCGGATTAAAAGCGATTTCAATATTATTCTCCATAATATCCGCTAACCAAAAGGGATTAAGTATGAAGATGGGGGAAACAAAAGCAAGCGTTATACTGGACAACAACAATATCCTGTTGAACCGGAAACATCCGATATTGGCAAGAACGCATTTGTATACCACCCAGACTACAATCAGGAGGGTACTTGCCAATAATGAATATGCTAAAAATATGCCTGCCATTGTTATTCCTTTCCTCTGTTAGATATTTGCAATATTATTTCCTTAGCTTCTTCATCGCTATATTCCTCGCTTTTAATCAGGAAGTTCACAACATTTTGAATGGAATTGTCGAAATACCGCCTAATGACACTCTTCAGATTTTGTCCACAATAATCCTCTCGCTCTATTATTGGGAAATATATGAAGCCAGTGCTTTCGGCCTTGTGGTCAAGATAGCCTTTCTGTTCGAGAAATTTCACGAATGTGGCTACCGTCGTCCGACTTGGCTTCGGCTCATCGTGAAGGGCAACAACATCTCGAACCGAGAGCGCCCCGCTTTCCCAAAAGAAGTTCATCACTTCTTCTTCTCTTTCTGTTAATGGCCTCATATCTTCCATTTTTATATAGTCTAATTAAATTAGACGATTTGATATTGCAAAAGTAGTCTAATTATTTTAGACAACAAAATAAAATGGCAGAAAAAATTAATTATAGATACGTATAGTGGAGAAAAACACCCGGTTTTCTCCACTGATACCTACGTTTATAGTTCTTTACTTGTCGCCATAAAGCCCGATGCGGTTGCCGACAGGATCGGCTATGATGGCGAAGTAACCCCAACCGTCAACCTGAATCTTGGTCTTGGGAGTTACGATTGTCGCGCTGTTATCCAACGCAGTTTTCACGCTGGCATCCAAATCTTTTGTCTGGAGATATACCAACACGCCTCCGTTAGAGGGTGCGAAACCGGGAAACGAGGGAGCCGAGGAGATTGAGCATACACTCTTACCTTCTTTCATAAGACAGGCCATTTTCTCATCGCCGAACTGCGACACCTCCAGCTTTTCGCCAAAGAGAGCCTGATAGAACGCCACCGACTTGTCAAAGTCATTGGTGGGGATTTCAAAAAATGCAATCATACTTTTTATTATTTGATTAGTACGCTGCAAAGTTACAGCGATGTAATAGCCTGTGATAGTAAAAAGCGGACATCCGTGTTAGGTTAAAAGACCTAATGATGATTATCCTCATTGTTATAACTGTTCTGCAATTTGTTACTGAATGATTCCCTGAGAGCTATCCGCAATCCGTTCAAGAAAGATTCACGGATATATATTGAGAATGTCGGACAGTTGTCAGCGCACAGCCGGCACTGGATGCAATTTTTCTCGTCCATCGGCAAAGCCGTATCTTTTAGTGAGAATATGTGCATCGGACAAACATTGATACATTTTCCACACTTTATACAGGTAGAGGTATTGAGAAACACCACCTTGTTACCGGCTACTATATATGAACCCTTGCGGCGTATCGGTATGCTTTCAGAATATCCTGCAATCGGATTTTTACAAACAAATGCCAAAGGATGCAATTTCCACCGAAGCTTTTCCGAGAACAGTCTTGCCTTGAACATATCCCGCTCATTCGGTCTGGCTTTATTGTAGCCGTCCATCAATACCCACGGCCCGGTGCGGTCAAATCCCCGGCAAGAAAACTCTCCGACTATAATTCCACCTTTTGCCTCGACGATTTTCCTGAGTGGTTTATGATATGCTCCCAAGAAAGGTCTGCAACGGGTGGAGAATACGAACACATTTTTGCCTTTAAGATTTTGACTTGAAACAAATCGTTGAAGTCGTATATCGTGAGCGGCAAAGTTTATAGCGGAGCCAAAGCCGATAAGGTCATAATCCGACAGGTCGATTGACGGATTGCTGTCGATATATACCAATTCGGCAGATAGGGCATCCTTCATGCTTTCCGCAATCTTCAACGTGTTTCCTCTATATGAGGAACGATAGAATATTATTGTCTTCATCTTGCGACTGATATTTTTGTTTCAGGTGTTCCGGGGCCTCCATTTACGCCTTTATAGCCTACAAACATCAGAGAACTCGTGTCAAAGTAATAATCACAGCTCCAGAAAGCAGACATAAAGCCGGTAAGACTGACTTCGATTCTTACTGCATTCTTTCCGTCTAATTTCTCATTTCCTTTCTTTGCTGCCGACATGGTATATAGTTTTATGTTGTCGGGGCGAAAACATTCGTATTCCACAGACCTGCCATTTTTCAGAGTTAATCCCGCATTATAGGCGATGTTCTGATACCACGGCTTGCCTTTACTCTTTACCGTCTTTGAAATCCGTTTCCCATTGAACTTGCCGGATATGGAGTATATCCCATTATTCAGACTGATTGACAGATTGGTGTTTGAAGAAGTATTTACTATCTTCCAACTCTCGGTTTTATATCCGCTTCCTAAGATATACTCATGCTTCTCACCACCTTGAACCGTGTACAGGTATATCTTTCCATCCTTGTGTTCCTCCGTCCATTTGATAGCGGTTTTCGTCTTGCCGCAGGTGGAAATGTAGTTTCTTTCCTGCGCCATTGCAAAAGCTGTAAGAAACAGCGTAAGTGCTATTGTAATGATATATTTCATAGACAGTTGTTGTCAAAGATAAAGTCCACATACTTGGAAATCATAGCTTCCATTCTTTCCCATGCTTCCGGTTTGCTGAAATCTATGCCATTGATTTTGTGATATTGCCTTGTGAAAAGAACTATGTAGTTGATTGCGGATATGATTATGGCAATAGACATATTGTTGTCGCCGCCTTTATCCAAAAACTTATTCAGTTCCTCTTGCAACTTATGACCGATACGCTCACGTTCTTCGATGATACCCTTGAAAGAAGAATGACCTGAAAGTTCCCACACAAGAAGTTCTTGCATGAGAACATTATCTTTTAGATAGTTAAGTTGACACATAAACACATCCTTAACAATCTGCTTTATGTTACCGTCTTTAGCTCGTTTAATGGTGTCAATAAACTCCGAATAGGCAAACGAATAATAGTCATGACGCTTTGCCCATTCCACGAGCAAACCATCCAATCCACCGAAATAGCGATAAATCAAAACCTTATCGCATCCGGCTTGATTAGCTATGCGATTAACTCCGATTTTGGTAAAACCGTCGTTCTCTACGATATGGCTCACGGCTTCAAGAAGCCTTTTTTCTGTTTCTTTCAATTCCATCTTATATAATGTCACTAAGTGGTGACAAAATTATAAAAATAATCGGTGACAACCAAATACAAGGCTGTATAAACGCTATTTTTCAGAATGTAAAATAGTCAGAAACAGGAGAGTATCGAGCAGATAAATTGTTCTGATGTATCACACTTAACTAATTGATAAGCAGATATTAGTATAAAAATTGGTGTACTGAAAATGTACTAATTGAGAAGATTAGTACAAGAGAATAGCAAGGATTTAAGTTTAATTTGCAGGTGTTAGTTATTTTTGGTTCTATTCTTTTGCCTCGGTTTTCTTCTTTCGGCGGTCAGTATGTAGATAGATATAGGGGCTGGTGAAAAGAAAATCAGATAATGGCTTTTCTCTTTTGCCCAGCATATATTTATTGGTTTGGTTCAGTATAGATGTATATATCTATGACCAAACCAAACTTATTTTTGCACAAGCTATTGACACGAGCCATAAAAAGTTGTATGTTTGCGAATGATTGGGAGTATCCAGTCACGACATTTTGGAAAAATAAGAAGCGTTATGCTTATCTTGTAGTTTGAGAACGTAGGAAATTCACAAACATGTGCGAGAGATAGCATAGTGGTTCTCACGCTTATAGCGTGGGCTACTATTGTTACATCTGCACAAATGGTTTCCTACGACCTTCAAACTAAGACGTGGCATAGTTGGCTCACGTTTCTGCATTATAATTTAATCTCTCCATCGGGTCAATGGTGAACGTAATAGAATATGAATAAGCCACTAATTTTCGTGACACTACTGTCGCTCGGTTTTTCATTATCATCATGTCGTGATGATAATACCGTTTTCAATGAGCCTACTCCAATCAGAGCATACGAAACTGATGCTCAGATATTATCGCAGTTTGTGGATGTTGATAATGTCTCTGGGAGATTCTTCATTAATCCAGATAAAAAGATTAATGCCTCCGATTATATTGTCAACCGCAGTCGCGAGGAGCTTATGGAGGTAAGCTCGTTCAACAGAGAGAGGTTCATCGGTGAAATGGAGGAAATAAACGGTCTATTGTACTCCATCAAACGCTCAGGAATTGCAACCGCAATGATATATTCCACGGCTACCTCAAATACAATCATACAAGGAGGCAACACGGAGTTCATAGAAATAGAAAATTGCGGAATCACATCAAGAGGTGGTAGCAATGTCGCCAATCTTACCGTAGATTCAAGGAGATGCGAACCAACGAGCTTTTACTCTCAAGAAGAGATGACGCTGAATGTTTCTGCAAGTAGTAAATCGTTGTTCTACTACTACCAGCTATCATTTGGCGATACTTCAAATCCAGATAAAGGGATTGTTGTTTTTTCGGGGATACGAAATCCCAGAGAGAATAATTCATATAGGATAATCTCAAAATTCGGCAATGGGTGGATGTCCATCGGGGGACAAAACCTTATCGGCGACGGAATGTTGTCAGTTTCAGTTTCAAGATGAAATCAGTAGTAATCTCAGTTTTCGCTTGTATGTTGGCGGTTTTGTCGTCATGTGAAGGGCGTTCAGGTTATCTTGATGAAGGTCAGCAAACAACAGTGACAATGTTGACTGATGTCGAATGGCTTATGTCGTACGCCGATTATGGCTATGGTAGTGTAGAAACCTATGACGATGGAACTCGGATATATAAGTTTGACAAAACCGGCAAGGGTTGGTTTGCCAGCGGGTCGTTTACTGATATTTCTAAAAAAGACGATGTGAGCTATTATCAATGGACTTTCACAACAGAGAATTTTGTAGTCATATATATGACCGGACATTCCGTGGAGGGCTATTGGTATATTGAAAAATTAACGCCTAATGAACTTTGGGTACAATGGACGCAACAAGATCCTGTCCTACATCCGAATCAAGATAAAGATATATACAAATTCAAAGCTCGGAAAGTTATAAAACAATGAATGTGAACAAAATATTTTTATTATTACTATATACTCTTTCGGTGTGTAGCCGGAGAATAGCTTGAATTCTTTAATCATGTGGGATTGGTCGGTGTACCCACATTCGTATGACAGTTGGGCAAAACCTATTCTCGGATTACGTTGTAAAACGGACAAAGTGCGTTGCATCCTGACTACGCGCAGGAAGTCCTTTGGCGTAGTCCCGATGTGTTCAGAAAAGACACGGCAAAACTGCTTTTCACTCAAGCACGCTATATTCGCAAGCGTCTTGATATTGGTTTGAGTGGAATTGTTAATATAACGTACCACTTCTGCCAATCGTGGCAGATGATAAGTTGTCCCATGCATCAGGCACTTGTAGAAATAATTCTCTATCAGCTCAATGCAGGTGTCGTGATTTTCACTGTCTTCAACTTTATGTGCCAAATCACGCAAAGCTGTATTTTCAATGTCCGCAACCGCCACATTCCTGTCACGCAGTAAAGTGACCGGCATACGGAAGAATATTTTTGCCGCATGAGGATGGAATACCACCACTATCATTTCAATGTCGCCGGTTGAAGTCACATCTGAATAACGGCTTTCCTGACCGCAAATAAAACTCTGCGGCTGTAATTCATCACGGTTCGTGACTTTCAGCCTTTCGCCACGATGGAAAACAAGCGACATACAGCCCGTCGGCAAAGTGCGCTGCGTCACTATGCCGGAGGTACTATCCTGCAATATCCAGTAATACCGTATAAGCGGTTTCAAAGCAGGCGTTGGCTGTATGATTCTGAACTGCATCCCGCAAAATTATAACATGACGATTTTCGATGATAGTAAAAAACGGACATTGGTGTTATATGCCTCACTCAACCGTAAATTCCTCTGAATGATAGTTGCTGTAAAAGCGTCCGGAAATTGCAGTGAATTTAAGCACACAATAGTCGGGATCGGTGACACCTTCCGGATAATATTCCGTATCTCCGTCACGCCAAATCATTTCCTTGCTTTGGGCATCTGTCAGCACTTCCATTGTTCCGCGAAGCATTGCACCCCTGAAAAAGCGGTTGTCACAGAAATATACACAGGCTTTGTTGTCTGAGAGATATTGACGCACACGCATCGAGGATGTATTTGTTGTGAAGTAGAATACTTTTATACCTTCCCTTTTCCGAGGCTGGAGCATAGCCTTGACATTCGGGTATCCTTGCTCGTCAACAGAGCCTATGAAGGCGGTTTTTAATTTGTCAGCCATATTGCCGACTGTTTGTTCCGGATTTCGCATAGCTTATATTATAGAATTATAGAGTAATATGTGTAAATTCATGGTTTATCCAGATGGTAGCCTCATTTCCGATAAAGCGAATAAGCACATAGTTCGAATCTGCCGGGCCGGCGGGGAAATAATTTATAAAATACTCCTGCCACATCCGCTTGCGGGTTACATCATCCGTAATGATTTCGACTGTGCCGCGCAAAGCAACACTATCGCCATAAAATGAATAGGAAAGCCCAGCTTTGGGATTGAGCCTGAAATCGGCAACCTTTTCGGAGTCTACTGCGGTCACTACCCAAACTTCATTGCATCCTAACGAGTGAATTTTATCCAATGGCACAGGGCGTGGAAAACCCTCCGCATTGACCGATGCCAGCGTAACCTCTTTGCACTGGGAAAGAAGATGGATCGCTTTTTCAGTCAAACTTCTTTCATCTTTCTCTTTCCAACGTTTGAGTGTTGGGAAGATTTGTTGCATTTGAGCCTTTGCCTGTTGGGGCGTCAGATTCCAACCCATTTCCTTGTTAATCTGGTCGGTAAACTGAGTGCAGAACTCTATCATCTGGCTCATGTTGAAATCTTGGAGGAAAACACCTTCTTTGTAGCAGTAGCCACAATAGTCCTTACTTTTACTGCCGTCTGAATTTGTGCCGATGTTACCCTCTACAAGGGGCATACCGCAGCTTTGACAAAATCTTTGTTCCATATGTTCTATCATCGTTTTCAAATAATCAGTTCACTATCCCGTCATCTTTTTTTGAATTTCTCTTTTGCGTATTCGTAGGATTCAAGGATGTAAGGTTTTAATAATTCAAATGTCGCTTCAGATGGGGTTAAAGCGCAAATCCAGCCCATCCACGCATAAACCGGATGCGGCATAATGACATCCTTTGCGGTAAATTCATACGGCATATCTACAATGCAACCTTTACATGGACGTTTGGGCAGTTCTCCGAATAAAGTGCGGAAAGTCTGTTTTCTGACTCCTATATTTATTCGCCACACATCCTTGCGGTCAAGGTGGGAAGCTCGATCATTGTCGCCATCCTTTTCTTTTATCGTCAAGATATAAACCCCACGTTTCAACACTCCATCCGGATTGTAGAAAATCCCACGCTCGCCCCAACTGTTTACTTCGACCGTCCCTTCAAGGTTGTCAAGGCAATATTTCAAAATATCATCAGGTGCAATAGCCATCTTTAATCAAAACATTTAATTAACCTGTACATCGTTTCTATATCCTCCGATGCCATCTCGAATTTTGACTTTTCAATCAGAATGTTCTGCCCGGTCATGATGTAAGAGGGTATAATGCGTATTCCTTTATGGAAAATCTCAGTGTTACGTAACTTGTAAGTAGATATACTTGGAACGGCATTTTTCTTGGTCGCCTTCTTGCATATCATATTAAAGGCTTTCTTTGCCACATCCCCCATAAGCATGATAACCTTGACGTTTGGAAACAAAGCAAGCTCTTTTTCCAGATAGGGCAGGCTATCCTCTATGCTCTCCTTTGAAACGGCATATTCGGTTTTAGGTGTCTTGACAGCATTGGTAATGTAAATTCCATTATTCAGAATGTCTTGTACTGAACCTATCTCTATTCCTGCTTTTCTGAACATCGGAATTGTCGTTGACATATACGCGGAATCAGGTTTCCCGTAGAAGTCTTCCTCCGGACATGACGGGACAACCTCATTTATCATGATTGCCTGTATCGTTTCCGGCTCAATATTTACGTCATTAAGCCGTAGATTTTGGGTATCCCCACAGAGTTGTTGTAGTTCCGACTTTATATTCATTATTTACTTTTAATTCAAATGTTAACCATTAAATAATCCTGCTCTCGCTCTGTTATAGTCTCAAAGCCAAATTTGCAGCATATAATTATCTTGTTGACCTACGGTTCAACGTTTTCAATCGGTTTAAAGATTTCTTCAAAAAACATTGCAGATTCCTCCGACAAACGCCGGGTTGCAGCTATACTTTGAGCCAACACAACTCCTTTTGAATTGATTCGTAATGGCTTCTCTTTACTCTTCGGATAACCGAATCTAAGAAGTGGCACAACCTCATCAGGAATGAGGCGCGGTTGGATAACACTGCCATTTTCTCCCCATACTGCCCATTCGGCACAGCAATTAAACGGTTCCTGATGCTTGCAATGGGGTTTGTCGCCGGGAATTATCATCGTGAGATTCTCAGGCACACTCTGAAGACTTTTATAAGAAACGTCTTTTGCACAAAAGAATGTGTCAGAGACCTTAACGATAACACCTTCGGGAATAAGAGACCTGTAAGGAGCTCCAAGTTCTCTTATGCAATAGTCGAAGGCTCTTTCCTTATGCGTCACTTCCAATCTTGCCATTATGTAGAGATGCCTATCAAGCAATGAGACCGGAAATACGACATCTCCCTCTTTTATTGATGCTATTGATGGCATCCTTGAGTGGATGCTGCCAAACACTACTTTTATAGGCCCTGTGTCATTTGATTTTCTTAGTTCGTCCAACCAGTCCTGAGGCCAGTAAACAGTATAATATGCCATAATATGATGTTACTTGTTTCTATTCAAAAAAGCTGCTGCCAGTTCGGGGCTGTTCAGTGTCATGGCTGATGCGTCTTCGAGATTTTCAGCGTCTTCATCATCCGAGATTGAAATGAAGAATGTGATTTCTTCGGTGCGTTCTCCTAATATTTCAGAATCTTTGACCTGCTTCATCGCTGAAATCATCGCACTGAAGAAGAAAGCTTCACCCGGCAAAGTATTGTGGTTTTCCCACAGAGTTTTGCTGAGCTTCACCAGTTCGCTGCCATGTCCGTCGGAATATCCCCATTCATCC
>OFEY01001172.1_pt1 | contig 18182 bp, 20 predicted proteins | sample 1521251 | NCBI WGS metagenome assembly OFEY01 (sample SAMEA3504100, study PRJEB24116) | mouse gut metagenome | biome: mouse gut; feature: mouse-associated habitat; material: faeces | place: Denmark | collected 2011
GCGCCGTCATAACAGGATAGCACAAAAGCATTACAAAAGAAACCAGCGCAAACAGCCATATCCGCCTTTTAAAGTTCTCCCGCATCTGTGTTACCAGATCCGAAAAGAAGTGTCCGTTATGCGGTTTTTCAGTCTTCCATAAGGAACTTTTTAACGTCATAGCCTGCCACCTCCGTTTCGCTGATAAAAATCTCTTCCAGAGAAAGAGGCAGCATTTCAAAAAATACTGTCTCGATCCTGCCGAACTTTGCTTCCACCATCTCCCGGCTTCCCCGCACCGTAAAGGTATGCAGCGTTCCTCTTTCCTCCTCCTGCAAAATATCCACGCCCTGCAAGGCCGCCTTCCACTCCCCGGGGTTCTTCAGAACGCACTGCACCTTCTGGATATTGCACTTCATCTCCTCCAGTTCTTTTGAGAGCAGAACGCCGCCCTTATGGAGCAGTCCCACATGGTCGCAGATATCCTCCAACTCCCGCAGGTTATGGGAAGCGATGACCGGCGTAAATTCCCTCTCCTCCATGGTCTTTGCCAAAAGTCCTTTTACACCCTGCCGCATCACCGGATCAAGCCCGTCAAAGGTCTCGTCACAAAGCAGATACCGGGTTCCCGCACAGATCCCCTGAAGGAGCGCAAGCTGCTTTTTCATCCCCTTGGAAAACGTATGGATCTTCCGTTTTTTATCCAGCCCAAACTTCTCCAGCGCATCATAAAACTTCCTGCTGTCGAAAGATTCATAGACGCGGACATAGTACCGCTCCATCTCCACCGCATCCGCATTGTTGAAAAAAAAGGGCTCATCGGGAATAAAGAAAAATCTCTTCTTCGCCTCCCTGTTGTCATAGACCGGCAGAGTATCAATCAAAATCTCCCCCTCATCCGGCCGGTAAATGCCGGTGGTCAGTCTAAGTACAGTGCTTTTTCCGGCACCGTTTGTTCCAATCAGCCCAAAAACATTTCCTTCTTTTATCGTTACGCTGACATGATCTACCGCTATAATGTTGTCAAAATGTTTTGTCACGTTCCTTATCTCAATCATGTTTCGTATGTACTCCTGTTTCCGTTTACTATGCGCATCATGTTCTTTTGCTTTTCACATTTCCGAAACTTCCTCACAATAGTTCAGCAGTTCCTCCACCGGAATATTCAACTCCCGGGCTTCCTTCAGCACTTCCGCAAGCCGCTCCCCGAGCCTCTCCTTCCGGATTTCCAGAAGGTTTTCATTATACCTGACAAAACCCCCCCGTCCTTTTATTGTGTAGATAAAGCCCTGCCTCTCCAGTTCCCCGTAGGCGCGCTGGATCGTATTCGGATTAATGGACAGTTCAAACGCCAAAGAGCGTACGGAAGGAAGCTGTGCATCCGGTTCCAGTACGCCTTTTAATATCAATGTCTGAAATTTTTCAACGACCTGCTCATAGATCGGTCTCGTGTCCTTATAATCTAACATGATCATCAAAACAGGATTCTCCTTTTCAGATATCAGGGCAGTCGGTACGGTAAGGGTGAATCCGTGTACTGAGTGTACTAACTGTCCTAATACACTCGTATCATACCACAGGAGAATCCTTTGTGCAATATAAAAAATTATAAACTACTCATTATCCCGGTTCCGAATGATCAGGATGGAGAACACAGCGGAGATAATCAGCCCTGCTATTCCTGTGCCCAGTACGATCAGGACGACTCTTTCTGAAAATCCTTCGCTTTGGAGAATGCCCGTAATGACCTGCAGGTTTTTATCATTCATCAGAACAAAGAACAAAATAAAACCGGGCAGCATCCTGACAAGCCCCGCAACCTGTACGCCGAGAAACGGCGTCAGCAGGTAAAGCAGCACATTCTGCATCGCCAGGAATAAAAAGGTGATTCCTAAAAGGCATAAGAGAATCGGAATCTCCAGCATACCGTTTGCCCTGCCCATCAGTTTTACGATGCCGGTGGAAATCATTCCCACAACCGCGCACAGCATAATGCAGAGCACACCGCCGAGATACCTTCCCGTCACTTTCTGCCAGATACTGCCGGGCATAAGCGCGGTGAACGATACCGTCTGCTTTGTAGTATTAAACGCCGTACCCGACATGACCAGCCCGCAAAAAAGCATATATGCCACCGCCCCTGTGCCGTCCCTCATGGAAAATGCCACACTGACAATCCCAAAGATCGCGATCATGTACAACATGCCGTATTTGATATTCATAAAATCACATTCTATATAACCAATCACTTGTTTCATATTTGTATCCTTTATTTGAGTTCCGCATATGCCCTTCCAGTACACTTGTAATGGAAGACAATTTTCAGCCGCTTTGCGTCTGCAAATCGTCTTGTGCACTGTACGGGCATATGCTGTTTTTTTGAGTCCCGCATATGCCCTTCCAGTACACTCATAACGGAAGACAATTTTCAACCGCTTTGCGTCTGCAAATCGTCTTGTGCACTGTACGGGCATATGCTGTTTATAGTTACGCCTTTATATTTTATACTCCCAGTTTGTCGTGTCCCTTCATCAGATAGCTCATCATCTGGCTTATTGTGGGTTTCTCCATGACCGTTCCGGCAGGCAAAAGAGCCGCATTGTCGGAGGGGATCAGGGCGGAGAATCCGTAGGCGGAGCGTTTTACGCCCAGCAGGTACCTTGCAATATCCTCTCTTGCAAGCAGCGTCTCCTCCCCTTTTATGAGAATATAGTTCTCCGTCAGCGCTTCCTTTGTATCCTGCAGGAGCACTCTCCCGTCCTCTACCATCACAATATAGTCCGCGATCTGTTCCAGATCGTCTATGATATGTGTGGCAAACAGGACACTGTGTTCACCGTCTTCGATATAATGCTGTAAAAGGGTTAAGATTTCCTCCCGAAACAGCACATCCAGCCCGTTTGTCGCCTCATCCAGTATCAAAAGCCGTGTCTTTCTTGCCAGCACTGCCGCAAACATCAGCTTTACCGTCATACCTGTGGAAAACGTGGAAAATTTTTTATGTTCCGGCAGGTTCCACTCTCTTATAAGGTGATAGAATTCATCTTTTGAGAAGGTCGGGTAAAACTGTTTTAACAAAAGCGCCGCATCCCTCACTTTCATTGTCGGCGGAAAGTAGGATATACTGCTGACATATCCTATCTTTTCCTTATATAAAATCGGATCTTCCTCATATCGTTTTCCATCCAGGAGCACCTCCCCTTCCTCCGCCCTGCGGGTTTGGGTGATCAGCCCCAGTGTGGTGCTCTTCCCTGCGCCGTTTGGTCCCACATAGCCCATAATGTAACCCTTCGGCAATACGAAAGATATCTTATCCAGCAAAAATCCTCTGTATTGTTTGGAAAGATTCTTCACTTCCAGCACCGGTACCTCTCCTGAATATCCTCTGTTATCTGTCATCATATACCTCGTTTCCGCGCTCTTTGGCTGTTTCAATCTGTCAGAACAGCCTGTCCCCGCTTTTCTTATATTTCCCAGATCGTCTCAAAAATCTCCTGTGCCTCTCTCAGAGGCATCTGCAGCTTCTTCGCCGCTGCCGCCGCCTGCATAAATCCTTCTTCCATCCGCCTCAAATACTGCTCCCGGAGAATGTGGTTATCAGGTGCAAGAACGATGCACCCTTTTCCCGGCACCGTCGTTATAAAACCGTCCGCTTCCAGTTCCTTATAAGCCCTCGTTGTCGTGATCACACTCACTGCCAGATCCGATGCCATCTTCCGGATAGATGGCAGTACCGTATCCTGCGGAACCTCCCCGCTCAGAATCTGCTCCTCAAGCTGTTCCTTGATCTGCAAATAGATCGGCTTTTCGGACTGATTTGATAGTATAATTTTCATCCTTCCTCCATCGGATCATCAAATACTTTTACACTTTATGTGGCAGCCAGCCTCATTTACTGCGAAAAGAGATGATCCTTTTACATCTGCGCATACTGTATATATATCATTATATACAGTAATGACAATTTGTCAACAGGGAATTTCACAAAAAACAAAAAAGAGAACTCTTGATATTTCCGTTTTGGGTTTCTGTTTTCACGGATACGGTCGGATCACTGCCTGCAACACCGCGTGAAGTGCGCCCGTCAATCGTAATGCACTCCCCAAATGTGGTGGATACGAAACCGTATAGACATATTAAAAAGAACGGGGAACAATAAAATATAACAGCGAAAGTAATCTGCCAAAAAGACCGGTATACTATATTTTTTGCCTGTCAATCATTGCCGTTTTATCTATCGCGGAAATCAGATCATTATCAAAGTATCGTTTGCTTTTCTTTTTCCCATTGACACTAATGGTGTAAAAACAGCAATTATGCTTGAAATGCCAGCGAATTCCTATAATTACGCCCGTCATATCGGGATGGTTGCAGGGCGAAACCTGTTGCCCATAAACAAATCGGGGAGGCGCCGGCAACTCCCTGATTCTTTTTATGTCCACCTCATAATTCGCTTCAGGCAATATAACTAAAGCTTTATGATTGTCTGTCTTGTATTGAACAACCGCCTGGAATAGCCCACCTTCAAAAACTTCGCTGTCGAGACATATCCCCCACATAAAAGAACCTCCTCCAACTACTTAACCGCTGCCCCGATTTCCTCTCTTTCCTCTAATGGCAACACAGAAACCCGGTCCGCAATGTATTCATCGCTCACTGCCGCCCTCTCTCCTGCAAAGCAATATCCCCGCAAGCAGCACCACCGGGAATATAACACCCGCCAAAACGCCCATTTTCAGTTCATCACCCAGCGCACTGGACACAGCCCCCACCAGCGTAGGGCCTCCGGAACATCCCACATCTCCGCCTAACGCCAACAGCGCAAACAGAGCCGTCCCGCCCTTTGGCAGAGCCGCCGATGCCTTGCTGAAAGTACCGGGCCACATAATCCCCACCGAAAGCCCGCAGATTGCACATGCCGCCAGAGAAAGCAGCGGAAAGGGCAGAAGCGATATCCCGAGATAGGATAAAATGCAAAGCATGCAGCTATATATCATAAACCGCTCCAGATGGATCCGGTCGCCGTATTTTCCGTAAAACGCCCTCGATATCCCCATCAGGATACCGAACGCCATAGGCCCTGCCAGATCTCCCGCCGTCTTGGAAATGCCCAGCCCTTTCTCTGCAAAAACAGACGCCCACTGGCTCACCGCCTGCTCGCTTGCCCCCGCGCAGATCATCATAATCAGCAAAACCCAGAACAATCTGATACCAAACAGCTCCTTCAGGCCAAGCCCCTTTTCCCCCTCTTCCATCAATGTCGCCATCGGCACCCTGGTAAACACAAGGGCATTTCCCAACGGAACCACCGCCCAGATAAGCGCCAGTACCTTCCAGTTATCAATCCCAAAGACCTTAAAAAACAGCGTGGATAACAGCACGACGCCCACATGCCCCCAACAGTAAAAAGAATGCAGCATACTCATCGCCTTCTCCTTATTATCGGAGGGGCAGGCCTCCACCACCGGGCTCACCAAAACCTCCAAAAGCCCGCCTCCCACGGCATATACCATCACCGCCATCAAAATGCCCCCAAAGGGATTGGGCATAAGCTCCGGCAGAATTGTCAGGCAGACCAGCCCTGCCGCCGCCATAACATGGGCGATCAGCATGGAAGCACGATAGCCGATCCTGTCCACAAACCCCACCGACAGAATATCCACCAGAAGCTGTATGCCGAAGTTGAACGTCACCAGCAGCGTGATCTGGGAAAGCGGAATCTGGTAACTCCTCTGAAATGTCAGAAATAATAGCGGTACAAAATTGTTTACAATGGCCTGTACGATATACCCCACAAAGCAGGCTGTTATCGTCCTGTTATACTGGTTCTTCATCTGAATTTTCTCCTGCGTTCCTGTATTCCCCTGCACTTTTTTGTATTTTGCCCGGGCTGCCCTGCTATTTTATCACAAAATGATGTTCTTTTTCCACTGAATTCCCACAAATTTTACGCGGGCCGTTTCATCCATGTTCTTTCCCCGCCTCTTCCTTTCCGCTCTCTTTCGCCTCAAACCATATCTCATAGACGATCGCCCCGACCATCAAAACCGCCGCAGGCCAGGAACCCACCCGTTCCTCAAACAGCAGATAGGCCCACAACGGCGCCATAATCACCTCCGACATGGCGATCAGATTGGCATTTAATGCCGTTGTCATCCGAATCCCAATGGTATAGGTGACCGCTGCCATCCCTATGCAGAGGACACCGGACAAAAGCACCAGGCCGGTTTGTCCCCAGTCATACTCCTGTTTCACAAACAGCCCCGTATATCCAAGACATACCACAATACAGATCAGATGGGACAGCACATGCGCCAGTGCCGCATCATTCTCCGGCTTCGCACACAGATAAAATTCCCCCGCAAAACAGATTCCCGAGAGTACCGCCAGCGCATTTCCGAACATATTCCGTGTGGTCAGCTCACCGGAAAAAAACAGAACCATCGCTATAAAACAGGCTCCCACCGCCAGAAGCTGCTGCTTTTTCAGCTTTCTTTTTTGAAAGATCCGGTAATACAGCACCACAAATATGGGGGAGGAATATTGCAGCACAATGGCATTTGTCACCGTCGTATGCTTGTTCGCCACCATAAAACAGATATGCATTACGGCGATTACAACTCCTGTCCCTACGGCCAGCGGCGTAATATGCCAGCTATGCCTGCGGTTATAGACAAGCAGCACAAGCACCGCCATAATCGAAGCGATCCCCGTAACCGTCATTGCATGATAGGATACGGCTTTCGTAATGATCCCCACAAAGCTCCATAAAAAGGCAGTCCCCAGAATAAGCAGATTGCCCCTGAATCGTAAACTGTTTTTCATAACAACTCCTCTTTCCTTTTTATCATTCCTCCGCACAATCAGGCGGGGGAAATCTTCTCTCCTGCTCCGCGCGCCGGGCACCCGTCAGCTTTGCTGACCTCTTTCTTTGGGTGCCCGTGTGCATAAAAACAGGCGCAGCCCTTATATGCCCCCGGCAACAATCGCCGGAATTTCCGCCAGACTCTTGATCCGCATGTCCGCCGGACTCTGATCAAAAGAAAAACGATTATCTTTCAGCGCTGTCACAAAAGCGCCGCTTGCTGCTCCGGCAGCCACGCCGTAGGTGGAATCCTCCACCACCAGAGCCTCCTGCGGACTCACCCCGAGCCGCTCAAAAGTACAAAAATAGATTTCCGGATCAGGTTTTGCACGCCGAAAAGCGTCCCCGCTGATGATGCTGTCAAAATACTCCGTGATCCCGCACTCCTTTAACACCTGCTCTATATTGGAGATGCTGCTGCTGCTCGCCAGCCCTGTTTTCAGCCCCATATCCCGCAGTGTCCGCAAAAGCCCCGGCACCTCGGGACGCATAATCTCTCTGTAATCCACATGACATTCATCGTTTATGCGTTCTATCAGCTCCAGAAAGCCCGGATCTTCTTCCTCCATGCGCAAGAGCCCTGCCATAAACGTCCGATACTCTTTGCTCCGCATTCCCACGGTGGGGTTCATAGCCGTCTCCGTGACCTGAGGATAATCCGCCTGCAGCATCCCGACCGTATGCCGCAGATAGACCGGTTCACTGTCAATCAGTACTCCGTCCATATCAAAGACGACCGCCCTTATGGTGCGCTCTGTTTTCTTCCGGTTCCTTTCCATCAAATCCCGTCTTCATCCTCCCCATCATCCGCCGCCGGTGTATCAAGAACAAACTTTATCATACCCTCTCTGGCATGTTCTATCAGCTCTTCCACAAACTGATCCGGATCTTCCGGCTCCTCACCGATCACATTGCACATACACGCCTCCATCAAAAGGGCGCTGTTTACCCCCCCGATCACTCTGATCTTCGGCTCTTCCACACTCAGTGTTGCCGCACAGTTATAAGGAGTACCGCCCACCAGATCCGTCAGGATCAGCACCTGGGCGCAGGATGCATACGCACCGATCTGCGCTTTCAGTTTTTCACTCAGTTCCTCCGGTGTCATCCCTTCCATAAAATCTATCGCCGCAAGCTGCGCATCCGCCCCCGCAAGCATTTTTACATTCTTTTCCATTCCCGCGGCAAAACCGCCGTGTCCCGTCACAATAATGCCGATCATAACAATCCCTTTCTCTCTATTGATTTACCACATCAAATTCAAACTTCTGCGTCACTCCGTCCAGATACTCCTTACTGAAATCCACCGGACGGTCATTCTGGTCAACAGCCACATTCGTAATATACAAAACCGGCGAACCGCACGGAACGCCGAAAAGCTCCGCAAACTTCCGGTCCGCAGTCTGTGCGCGAATCATACGTCTGGCGCGCACGATCCTCACCCGGTACTCTTTCTCAAACACCTCATACAGAGAACGCTTTGCCAGATCAAACCGTTCAATTCCCGGAAAGGCAGATTCCGGAATATAGTTTTCCACCAGCACAAAGGGCTTATCGTCCACATAGCGCATACGGCAGATATGATAACAGCGCTCATCCAGGCCAAGGTTCAGCTTTGACGCCAGCGTCAGATCGCCGCTCACCCATTCCTGAAACAGCATCTCCGTGCGATGCGTTTTTCCCAGTATGTCCATCTCCTTTGCAAAACTAAGCTGGGCATCCAGAAAGCGTCCCCGATTCTCCTGACGGTGGACAAAGGTACCCCTTCCACGCATTCGCTCCACATACCCCTCCGCAATCAGCGCACTGTACGCCTGACGCGCCACCGGCCTGGAAATTCCAAGCTGGTCACACAACTCTTCCTCCGTGGGCAATTTGGTTCCCTCCTGAATGCTCCCACTGATGATCGCCTCCAAAAGCGCCTGCCGAAGCTGCTCGTACAAAGGCATGGGGCTGGTTTTATCCAGATACAATCCGCTCAATCCTGTCATATCGCTCTCCCTGTCTCACTTTCATATAGTAGGAGAAACCTCTGATCTTACGCCGAATCCGCCCTGCCGCATACAATTTCCGGCAGATGCTTCCTCCCCTGCCAGCAGCGCCCTTCTCAGCGCTTCCTCCGGCATCAGCCCGCCCTTTTGCCAGCCCTCACCTGCCAGCGCAACTAAAAAAGCAGCCAAAAAGGAATCTCCTGCTCCCATTGTATCACTTGGAACCACTTTCTGAATACCCTTTTTTATGATTCTGCTGCCTGCCGAAAGCAGTTGTCCTTCCCCGCCGGCAGTCGCCAGCACATGGATCACGCCCCGCCTGTGCAGGGGGACACAAAAGGCCTCAAATTCTTTGATCTCCATCGGCTTACAGGAGAACATCGCTAGGTCGATATTTCCGCACACCTGATCATAATATTCTTTTGTGCGGTACTTCTCTTTTTCCCCGAAATCATAAGCGAAAATCGGCGGCAGCGCCTGCAGCGCTTTCACCTGCTCCGGTATTTTGGCATTACAGCTGCATGCCACCAGATCCGCCCCGGCCAGATGATAAAAGTCCCGCTCCTCGAGCCTGATCGGTCCCGCCCATTCTTCTCCCTCCGAAACGCTTACGAAAGATCTTTCCCCGTCCGTCACATCATAGTGGCAGACTTTCGTTTTCTTTCCCTCCAAAATATGGCAGTGATCATAAGATACACGAAATCTGCCGAGCGCCTCCGTAATCACCCCGGCAAACTCATCCGTGCCGAGATTTCCCATGTACTCCGCCTCCGCTCCCCGCATCGCCGCGTGTACCGCCACATTTACCGCGTTGCCGCCGGGAAAACATTCTCCGGTGTTGCGGTAATGATCTATTACATTATCTCCTAACGCGATGATCTTCATATCAATAATTCTCTTTCCGGTAATACCGGCGGATATCCAGGCTGTGCCCGGTGATCTGCTCGATATTTTTGCTGATGCGCTGCAGAACCGCAGCCATAACCACGGGGCTTAAGTATTTGCGGAACTTCTGACTGATCCCCGGCAGTTCATAATCCGCGCAGTCAAAGCAAGTCAGCTTCTTTGTATGCTGCCGTGCAAAATCCCGTACCCGCTCATCCATCTCCCTTGTTGCGCCTTCCGTCAAAAGCAGCGTCACACACACATCCTCTTCCAGAAGTTCCAGCGTCCCATGGAAAAATTCCGGGCTGGAAACACTCTTTGTGCGAATCCACTGGCTTTCCTCTAAAACACACATGCTGTAGCTGTAGGCGGTGGGCCAGAGATCGCCGCTCCCCACCCAGATATTATAGGGCTCCTTATAGTACTCCAGCGCATATTTTCTGCACTTTTCATCCGCCTGTTTCCGCACCTGCGCAAGCGCATAGGCAAGTCCCTTCAGCTCATCGGCAAATGCCGGATATGCCTCGAAATCTCCGTTTAAGTATAAGATCCTGCCGATCAGAAGATACAATACCAGTTCCTGAGGCCTTCCCTCCCCATAGACAATTGTATCATCGCTGATCCGCTCCAACACGGAGTCCGCCTTTCCCACAACGGAAACCAGACGCACCCCCTGCTCTTTCAGCCACTTCGCCGCCTTCACCGTCTCCGCCGTATCGCCGGACTTTGAGGTCAGAAACGCCACCGTTTTTTCCGTAATCCGGTTGCATCCGCCCGTCATCAGATCCGCCGAGATCACATTTTCCACAGGAAGCTTTGATTCATGCCGGATATAAAAAGCAAACGGATCGAGCATCGCCTGGCTCCCGCCGCTGCTCGTAAATAAAAGAAGATCAAAGCCATCCTTCATAATCGAATCGGCGATGGCCTCTATCTTCTCTCTCTGTCCGTATATGATATCGCCGTTTGCGACGATCTGTTTCTCATCAAAATTAATCATTTCCATATAATAATTACCGCCTTTTTGTTTTCTGCCATGCCGCGCTCCGTTCCCCGTATCCGGTGTCCCGGAGCGCGGTACATGAAATCAGGAATGTTATTGCATCACCAGATACCGTTTTTATCCTTCCGTATGCTTACATAATACCCAGGAAGGAAAGCAGAATGGATACCGCAATCACAAGCAGGATCAGCTTGATGGTATTGACATTCTTTTTCTTAAACAGCCAGTACAGTAAAAATACAAATCCGAGAGGCAGAATGTTCGGCATAATGGAATCAAAGATTCCCTGAATGGAAACGCCGCCTGCCACAACCAAAGACTCCGGGAAAGCAAAGCTTACATAACTCGGAATCAGGCCGCCCACAACCATAACACCCAGAATACCCGCCGCTTTTGTCAATGCACCTGCATTATCGCCGATAAACTTGATGGAGCTCACACCGGCTTTATACCCCAGATCCACAAACCAGATACGGCTGAGTATTGCTGTCACCGCCCAGAACAGAATATAAAGGATCGGGCCCAGCACACTGTTCTGACTTGCCAGGGAACAGCAGATCGATGCGATGATCGGCATTGCCGTATACCACCAGATCGCGTCGCCAAGTCCCGCCAGAGGTCCGAACAGACCGGTCTTTAAGCCGTGGATCAGGCTTCTGTCCTGTCCCCGCTCTTCCATGGAGACGATCAGGCCCTGCAGAATCGCCGCCATATGGGGCTCCGTATTGATAAAGTCCAGATTGCCCGCCATTGCTTCAGCCATCTCTTTATTGTTATCGCCATGAATCTTTCTGAAACACTTTGTCATGCCCCAGCAGAATCCCACCGCCTGCATACGTTCAAAACTGAAGCAGCACTGTTCCGCCATGGAGCGCCATGCCATATTGTGCAGATCTTTTTTTGTGATTTTAGATTCCATCTTCAAACTCTCCTTCCCCTGAATTTGTTTTCGCTTCCTCCAGCTTCGCTATCTGGATATCACGATTGAAGCCTACAAATGCGATACATCCCGCGATAATTGCCACAGGCAGGATATTCGCGCAGTTTGCGATAACCATGATCACAAAACCTGCCAGCAGAAACGCAACGTTTTCCTTCTTCAGCATAACAACCAAAAGCAGTGCAAGTCCGACTGCAGGCATCAGACCGCCGGCAACTTCAAAGCCGTGCACAAGCCATTCCGGGAATGCGTTAACAAAAGCGGAGATGCCGCTCTGGAACGCGTACACGGATAAAAATGCTGCAATGGCAAAGAGAATTCCATAGAGAAACCATCCGATAAACATCTTCTTTTCCAGCACCTTTTCGTTTCCTTCTGCCGCCGCTTTGTCGATAGAGGGCAGAAAACCCGCATAAAAAGTGTTGGTAGCGGTACCGATCCACTGACCGATCAGCGCGAAAGGAACCGCAAGCCCCAGCGCCGTATTCACGTCACATCCCGTCGTATAAGCGAGCACCGTCGTCATCAGCCCCGCGAACAGCGGATCCGGGGGAACCGTACCGCCTACGGTCAAAAGTCCGAGATAAGAAAGCTCCGCAATTGCGCCCGCTTTCAGTCCCAGAGAGATATCCCCTAAGATAATACCGGTAAAAAATGCTACAACGAGCGGCCGAAACCACATAAATGCTTCCATATGTTTATCCATTGCGCAGATAAACACAACTAATGCAATCAATAACCCCTGAATAAGTGTAATTTGCATGATTCATTCTCCTTTTTTCATAATCCGGACTTTTCTATTTATCAAAGTCCAGTTTTCTGTCTCCCGGCGCGATCTGGATATAGACCTCCGCGCCTTTCGCCCGAATCGCTCTCAGGTCCTCTTTGTCCTGATCGTCCATATAGACATGCGCATCTCCCGTTACCACTTTCCCGGGTGCCACATGCATATTTCCGATGCACAGCTTATCGATGGGCACTCCGCCCTCCACAAGTTTCCGCGCGCTCTGAGGATCGCGCACGATCAGAAAAATATGCTGACTGGCAGAAGCCTTATGTATGACTGCGATGGTTTTTTCCAGTGTAAAGAAACGTATACCGCAGCCTGCGCTTTTCGCAGTCGCGCTCATCAGGCTCTGCTGTACCGGATCAGCCGCCGCAATATCATCCGCCACAACAATCAGATTGCAGCCGCTCAGACTGCTGGTCCATGCCACACCCACCTGTCCGTGTACCAGCCTGTTGTCAATTCGAGTTAGCAAAATGTCCGGCATGATCATTCTCTCCCTTCTGTTTTCATCATGATATTTTCATTTTCCCGGCGCCTTTGGAAAATTTTGTAATATTGTAATGACAATATATCAATTGTGTGCTATCATGTCAAGAGAGCAGGCGAAATTTCATTCTGATTTGTCGAATCCGCACAAATTTCGCTCTTTCATTTTATTCAATTTTACAAGGAGGTATCTGAAATGTCAGAAAAAGAAACGAAAACCATGATGGATTACATCGCATCCTGTCCGGAATTTATCCGTAAAAATGTGGCGGACAGCAAAAGCCTGACCGCGCCCTTTGTGGAGGAGTATGTAAACGGCGGCTATAAAAATATCTGGATCGTCGCCTGCGGCTCTTCTTCCAACGGAAGTTTATGCGCCCGCCAGTTTATCCGCCGCCATTTACGGTGTGAGGTCAAAATCGTAGCGCCCTTTACCTTTGTCACCAGCGAACACGATTTTGGCGACACGGACATGGTCATCATCGTCAGCCAGAGCGGTTACAGCTTAAACGCCTTAGATGCCGTAAAGGTTGTAAAACAGAAAGGCAGGCGCTGTATCGGGCTGACCGGCGATCTTGAGAGCGATCTGGCGAAAGCCTGTGACGTTGCCGCAAACTACGGCGTGGGACGCGAAACCGTTGCCTATGTCACAAGAGGCGTGACAACGCTGGCGCTTTTCTTTATGCTCTTTGCCACGGACGCCGCCGAAAAACTCGGCATCAAGACAGAAGCGGAGGCCGGGACGGTCAGAAAACAGCTCCTTGCCGCCGCTGATATCAACGAAAAGGTACAGGCATCCTGGACGCCTTTCCTGAAGGAGCACTACCAGAAACTGACCGGTATGACAAAGACCTATGTCTGCGGCGTCGGCGCCAATATAGGTACCGCCTGTGAGGGTGCGCTGAAGTTTGGCGAGACGATCAGCATCCCCACCTGCGCCTATGAGATCGAGGAATATATACATGGCCCCAATATTCAGATGACGCCCGAATACTGCGTTTTCCTGATTGACGGCGGCGAAGGCACGGAACGCATCCATCAGATCTATGAGGGCACCCGGATCGTCACCTCCAATGCGTACCTGATCACAAACTGCGCAGCATATAAAGACGAACCGAATACGTTCTATGTGGCATGCGATCTGCCTGAGGAGATTACGCCGCTGTGCTATCTTCCGATTTTCCAGATGACCGCTTTCAGGATCACAGAGGATCTCTCCCGCTGGCTTAAGCATCCGCTGCAGCGGAAAATGGAAAAACTTGTCTCCTCCAAAAGCGCAAACTATGAGAACAGCCCTTTCAGCGAGGATACGCCGGGCAGATAAGATGCTTGCTATAAAATATATACTTTAAAAGCAAAAACGGAACCGGCGCACAGGAGAAAACCCTTATGCGCCGGTTCCTTCAAATACTCACGGAAGCTTTTGCCATATCTTATTTCGTTGTATCTACCACCGTTTTAAACAGCGCCCGTTCCTCCAAAACCTCCTGAAAGCTTTTCTCTTTTTGATTTCCCGGCACGCCGTAACCTTTGATCTCATCCATATATTCGTCATAGTCGCACAGATACACATACACTCTGGAAATATCGTGTCCCTCCGTCGCCAGTTCGTCGGTATTGCCGGAGCCGCTCTCTATTTTATTGCCGTCCGCATCCAGTGCCACCGCAAAGACCATGCTTCCGGCAGGCTCGATCACATTCATGGTCATTTCCACAGAAGATATTTCGAGGCTTTCCAGTCCGATGCCGTCCTCATTTGTTTCATGCACGGAAATGATCTTTCCGCTGCCCTCTCTCTGCGCGATAGTCAGGTCAAACTTCCAGGAACCGTCCTTCCACCAGTTTTCGTATCTGTTGGGGAACTCATAGGATTCCGCGGGCAGAGATTTCATATAAGCCTCCCACTCTTCCTCGCTCATCTGCTCCAGTTCTTCCTGGCTTTTCGTTCCCTCCGGCACTGCCGGCTCCGCCAGGTACCCTATGATCTGGGTGATCTCCCAGTCCATCGTAAAGGTTTCCGGCACATCATATTTTTCCATATATTCAGAATAATTTTCATCCGTCAGCCACAGTTCCTCTCCCTGCGCCGCCTTTTCCTGATATGCCGCCTGATATTTGCTCTCATCCACATCTATCTCCGAATAGTCAATCCGCATAATACCGATAAAGGTATTTGCATCCTCAAATCTGCCTTCCACCTCCCTCTCCGCATAAGTGTATGCTTCGCTGTCATTTACCCGGAAAGAATAGTGCTCCATTGTCTTAAGTCGCAGATACTGCGTCCCGTCCATATTTGTCGCCATTTCCGGAAAGCCCTCTTCGTTTTCCATACGCATGCTCACATAGACAGCCTGATTGGAGGCATATTCTTCGGTCAGGGTGATCGTCATGCCATTGTCGGTCTTCCGATACTGTTCACTTTCCGTATTATTCCCTTCACTTGCCGGAATATCCTCCCCTTCCACCGTATATAATTCCGTAGACTCTTCCTCCGGAAGCTGTCCGAATGAAAAGATATCCGCCACTTTCGCAAATATCCCGCCCAGTATGGGGATCTCCTTCGCCATCACCGGGTTCATCGCACAGAATGTGAAGGTGAGCGTCAAAACTGCCGCCGCGCCGGAAAGCCCGATGCCGATTCCCTTCCATGGATTTTTGCGCCTGCCCTCTGATTTATCTTTCCTTTTCTCCGCATTTCTTATCATAATGTATGTCTCCTCGATCCTCGTATCGATAATATCGCTATCACTCAGATTCGCTCCCAGGACCGCCCTTAAGTCCTGATCCGAATAACTCTTACGCATATACATTTCCTCCTATTCTGGCTCCCTGCAGGCTCTCCCTGAGCTGTTCCTTACCGCGGTGCAGCCTGCTCTTCACAGTATTTTCTTTCATCCCCAGAATTTCCGCTATCTCCTTTGTGGTAAACTCTTCTCCGAAATACAACTGGAAGATGGTCCTGCTGTCCTCAGGCAGTACAAGAAGAAGCTGTTTAAACTCCACGTCCGAATTTCCCGCATCATAGCTTCCCTCCTCCTTATATGCCTCCATGCTCACATTCTTTTTGTTTTTCCGGTAAGTCCTGGTGCAGTTATTGATCAGTATCCTTGTCAGCCATGTCCTGAAATATTCCGCCTTTTTCAGAGAACTTATATGCTCAAAAGCATCCAGTATCGTATCCTGTATGGCATCGGCAACATCCTCGTCATTTCCCAGATACCCGAATGCCACCCGCCTCAGGGACATTCTGCATTCTTCCATCAGGGATATAAACGCTTCGGCATCCCCGCGCTGTGCCCTCTTCACTAACGTATTCATTTTTTCATCCTTCCTCCAAGCACTTCCTTATTTGCGCGCATCTGTTTGCTTTCATACATTAGATATCCATATGGTACATTTCGTTGCATCCATTTAAAAAACTTCAAAAAAAGAGGGCGGAAACTCATCCACCCTCAATACTTTTGTGACTGCTATTTTGCTTGTACTGCCACCTGAAATACGGTCTGCTCGACTCTCAAACGCTTCGCCAGTGCCTGCATTGCAGGCGCTATGTTCTTGTATCGCCACCTGAAAAACGGTGGCTCAGTTTTCAATTGGATTTACTTTCTGGGCTGCTTCTTCCTGCTCTTTGTAGTAATCCTCGAAAAGCTGATTGGTTGCGTCCAAGGTCTGTTTGCTGATATCGGGAAGGTTGCCGCCCCATGTCTTTTCAGCCTGCTTATAGCCCTTCTCCACTGCGGACTGCATTTCTTTCATTTTATCTACATCGCCGCCGGAGAGTGCCATCGCAAACTCAAACATCCTCTCGGAAGTCTTCTTTACGCCATAGTAACCATCTTCTGCGATATCTGCCTGCGCCTGTGTTTTTGTGGCAGCATCAACCGTAAACTTGCCGCTTGCGAGGAACTTCCACATATCGCTGCTCTGACCGTATGTATCAGCCTGTTTATTGAACAGCTTATGCACCATATCCATAAGCTGGTTCTGCCTTGCCTCCTGATCAGCTTTCAGCTTTGCTACCAGATTATTTCTCTCGCTCTCGGTCATCTTATTGGTCTTTGCCGCAATTTTGGAAGCTGCCGATTCGGTCTTTACCACCTTATCGCCGCTCTCTTCCTTGCTGTTTTCGAGCGCTTTCTTTCCCTCTTCGGAAAACTGTACCGTAGCGCCGCTCTCAGCAGTCGCTTTCTCGCTCTTTGTCTCGCCGGTCGCTGCCTGCGTATTTGTGTAGGAACTGCCTACCGCTCCTGTGTAAGGCTGTGAATAAGCATCAATACCTAATCCCATTTTTGAATCCTCCTCCGTGAATTGTTGTCTTTTCGATAAAGAAACGGTATCATACTCTTTCTCAGATCAAGCCGTTCCCGGTTTTTATCGAAAACTGTTTCCATCAAAATCCGTTTTATGGATAACACATGTTTATGTTATATTTTATATCGGCATACCCGCAAGAAAACTTTAGGGGGATTTTACATTTTTTACTATTTTTGTTGCTGGTTTTTATGGCTGTTCCGTCCCTGGTTTTGCTCTGCCTATACACTTCTATCAGCTTTCAGTTGTTTGACTTCCTCAAGGGAAAGTCCTGAAATATTAACGATTTCCTCTAAGGCGTATTTACCAACCGCCAACATACGAAGCGCAACCTCTTTCATTCCTTCTTTTAATACCTGATTTGTCATATCTGGCACATAATAATTTCTTCAGTTCCTTTATCATAGCACTGTACTTCCACATTAAGTACTTCACAATACTTTTCTGAGAAACTTCTTAGAGTTTCGGAGCGATGCGTTAGCATCGCTCTGGTTCCGGATAATCCACGCCAAACGTATCGACTGTAACGCTTTTCATCACCTGATCTTCGAGTGGTCTGTCGGAATAATCGGTGTTTGTGGTCGCAATCTTGTTCACAATATCCATTCCTTCAATCACTTTTCCAAATGCCGCATAACTGCCGTCAAGATGCGGGCTTGTCTCGTGCATGATGAAGAACTGGCTTCCTGCAGAATCAGGCATCATGCTTCTTGCCATGGATAGAACGCCAGGAGTATGAGACAGGTTATTTTCAAAACCATTTTGGGCAAATTCTCCAGCAATCGAATAGCCTGGGCCGCCTGTTCCAGTACCTTCAGGACAACCGCCTTGAATCATAAAACCGTTGATAACCCTATGAAAAATTAATCCATTATAATATCCTTTGCTTATCAGACTGATAAAATTGTTGACTGTATTTGGTGCGATTTCAG
>OFEY01001190.1_pt1 | contig 17970 bp, 13 predicted proteins | sample 1521251 | NCBI WGS metagenome assembly OFEY01 (sample SAMEA3504100, study PRJEB24116) | mouse gut metagenome | biome: mouse gut; feature: mouse-associated habitat; material: faeces | place: Denmark | collected 2011
CGCCCTCGCCCCGATGTCCTGCCTCCCGAGCAATGGCCGGCCTACTGGCGCGAGCTGTTCCAGAAAACGCCGCGCAAGCCCTCGGTGGTGTGGACCTATCCCTCGCTGAGCCGCGACCTCGGCGGGGCTGCGGACGACGCACACCGCGATTTTCTGCGGCGTCTGCTCGGGGACATGGGGCTTCCGAAAGGGAGCCACGCCTTCTGGCCGCTTAACCGCTATCCCTACGGCGAAGAGGAATCCGAGGCCACCGTGGACGCCCGCCTCTTCCTGAGCGGCGTGGACGCCCTCGGCCCGGACAGCGTCATCCTGATGTGCGGGGAGGTTCCGCCGGAACTGGGCCTTGCCGACCTGCGGCCGCTCCTTCCCTGCATCGTGCACGGGCGGCGTTTCGTCGTCACCCCCCACGTCGACGTGCTGATCCGCGAACGGCAACGCTACGCGCAGCTCATCACGTTCCTGAAGGCGCTTTTCGCGGGAAGGTAGCGAGGTAAAACGATACCCGGGCTCCCGTCCCTACGGCCCACGGGAGGAACTCGCGGCATCGGGGAGCGCCACGCCCGCCCCACAGGACAGGCCCCCGTGCCGTTTCTCTTTCTTATGGAGGAGCCGGACGCCCTCCTCGGATTCCGCAAGGTCCGGAACATGTCCCGTCGCGGCGAGGATGTCCGCCCCCCCAAGGCCGGGCAGCGTCCGCCTTATCAAGCCAATCACCAAGCAAACGAGGTTTCTCCATGCACGTTCTCGTCACTGGCGCAGCCGGATTCATCGGCTTTCATCTTTCCAAACGCCTGCTTGCCGAGGGTCACACGGTCGTGGGCCTCGACAGCCTCAATGACTATTACTCCGTACAGCTCAAAAAGGATCGGCTGGCGCAACTGCTGCCCCTGTCCGGCTTCACCTTCGAACACGCGGACCTTGCCGACGACGCCGCGCTGGAGGCCATTTTCGCCCGCAACGCCTTTTCCCATGTGGTGAATCTCGCGGCGCAGGCGGGCGTGCGCTACAGCCTGATCAATCCCAAGAGCTATGTGCAGTCAAACCTTGTAGGCTTCGGCAACCTGCTGGAATGCTGCCGCCACGGGAAGGTGGAGCATCTGGTCTTCGCCTCCTCAAGCTCGGTCTACGGGATGAACACATCCATGCCCTTCTCGGTGCGCGACAACGTAGACCATCCCGTGAGCCTCTACGCCGCCTCCAAAAAGGCCAACGAACTCATGGCCCACACCTACAGCCATCTCTACCGGCTTCCCGCCACGGGCCTGCGTTTCTTCACCGTCTACGGGCCGTGGGGCCGCCCGGACATGGCCCTCTACCTGTTCACCAGAGCCATCCTCGCCGGAGACCCCATCAACGTCTTCAACGAAGGTCGGATGCGCCGCGATTTCACGTACATCGACGACATCGTGGAAGGCGTCATGCGGGTGATGGCGCGCATCCCCGAGCCCGATCCCCACTGGGACAGCGCCCATCCCAACCCGTCCACCAGCACCGCGCCGTGGCGCATCTACAACATCGGCAACAACAATACCGTGGAACTCGGCACCTTCATCGACACGCTGGAAGCCGCCCTCGGCAAGAAGGCCGTGCGCAACCTCATGCCCATGCAGCCCGGCGACGTAGAGGCGACATGGGCCGACGTTTCCGACCTCATCGAAGACACGGGCTTCCGGCCCCGGACGAGCGTCGAATACGGCGTCGGTGAATTCGTCAAGTGGTACCGCAGCTATTACGGAGCCTAGTCATCCCTCTTGGAGGGAAGGCCCGCCACAAGCCGCATTTTCCTCAAGGAAAAGGCAGGAAAGGCCCGGCGACGGGGTATTGAGCCACCATGTTTCCCTGGGATTGAGCCAAGGGACAAAAGCCGCCCGGCGGCAGGCGGCAGAGGGGCAGCCCATCACGGCCTTCCCATAAGACGGCCCGACTGAACGCACGCAAACGAAAAGCGGAACACGCCAAAACAAAGGGGAGGAGAAGGGCATGACGCCCGGCTCCTCCCCTGCCTTTCCGGGCGGCCCCGGTCAGGACGGCAAGACCTTGGATGTTAAATGCGGATGCTGTTCCTGATGTCTTCCAGACGGTTCTTGGCGAAGAGCACGTAGGAGATGATCAGTTCCCCGGAATTGAGCTTCGAAGTGATGTACATGGGATCGTAGCTGCAGATGCGGTTCATGTAGTCCAGAGCGGCCGCCATGTTGTTGGCGTTGCCCTTTTCCCGGATTTCCGGATAAAGCTGATAGAGCGCGTTGACGAAGTCGCGCACGACCAGCACGATGCCCTGCACTTCGTAAATGCGGTTGTCGAGCGTGTAGAAGGGCTGCTCCTGCGTGTTCTGGAGCAGGCCAAGCGCGTAACCGAGCAAATCCTCCCCGATGACCAGATCGAAAGAGGCGTAGAGATCATCCGTCCGGCAGTTGTAGACCGCCGTCCCCTTGTCAAGCTGGGCCTTGTACTGCTCAATGAGCTTCAACCCCTTCTTATAGGACGACTCGGCGGAGGGGAAAAGGAAGCTGCGGGGATCGATGGCGAAATTGTTCAGCCGCGCCTTGTAAAGCAGCTCGTTTTCCCGGTCGTTGGTGCCGAGCTTGGCGATGGTCATGGAATAGAGGTCCATGAGCACCTTGGTGGCGTGGTAGACGCCGTATTGCCGATAGGCCCGATTGTCCAGCACGAAACGGTTGAACAGGATGTCGTTGATGCTCCAGCCGAAAGTAGAGTTAAGCTCATAACGCATCTGGTGCGTGAGCGCGTCCACAAGCGCCTTGCCCTTGCCGTTTTCGTCCAGTGTGGACACGTCGGCTATGGGGGCGGGTTCCGGGAACTGCGTCCGGTCGATCATCGAATACAGATGCTGGCTGCCCCAGACGAGCAGGAGCAGGCCGAAGAAAAGGCACACCTGCACCAGGAGCGTCTTGAGCACGATCTTCAATTTCTCTATAAAACCGAATTGGGGAAGTTTCACGCGACACCTCGTCTCGCTGCGTTGTTACAGGAAGGGGGCCGCGCGGCACGCGGCTTTTTCCAATACTAAGACCGTCGCGCCCAAAGACAATGGGCGGCTCCCCAGCCGGGGCCCGAAAAGGCGGGATTCCCCGGAGCGCGGCGGAACGCGCGGAAATTCCGAAACCTCGCGTCCGCGCCCCGTTCAGCGTTTTCCCGGCCCGGAGTGGCCGAAAAAAACGCCACCCTCTCCGTGCGCCTGCCCCGCCGCGAGACAGCCGCATCCATGCTCAACAGGCGGGAATGCGATCAACGGCCTCGGTAAGCAGGAATTCGCCTTTTTCGATCCACGCCTTGAGGGTATCCGCGATTTCCAGCGAAATGACGTGGCTCGTCAGGGGCACGGAGGGCACCTTGCGGCCCTGAATCTCCACTTCGCCGGAGAGCAGGTCCGCAAAACGCACGTGCTGGATCACGCGGGGGAGACCGTTCGGGTAGTCGTAGCCGTAATCCTTGACCGGCATGAGGATGTCGGCGTTGGACACGCCCGTGAAGGCGGCCATCTCTTCATTCAAGATGGGAATGGGAATCCCCACGCCCACGGCCAGCGAAACACCGTAGCCCGTCAGCGAGAGGCCGCGCAGGTAACGCTGTTTCATGCCTTTGAGATCGCCGCGCACCATGAGCGTACCGGAACCGCTCAGGGGCAACCCCTTCTCGGTGCGCTTGGGTGAAGGATCGTGCTGCGTGCCCGCGCCGATGACGTAGCCCTGCCCGCCGCCGAGGAAAATGCGCGTGCCCGTCCCGATGGTGCGGAACAGCGGATCATTGAACAGCGGCGAGAGGCTCCCCGCCGTGGCGAAATTGACGTTGCGCATCTCGGGCTTGAGCGGCCCCATATAGGTATAGACGGTACGGTTGGTGCGGTTCACCGCGGCGTTGTAGTTCTGGTAGCAGTTGCGCGGATTGAGAAGCTGCGCGCAGGGCAGATCGGCCAGCGTAACCGTGCGGTCGAGGCTGCGGCGGGGATAGCAGTCCGTACCGTAGGATGTGGCCCGCAGGCGCACGGAACGCCCGGCCACGAGGTCCTCAATGACGTGCGCGCCGCCGTACTTGAACTGCCCGGGATAGACCTTGTTCTGGGGATCGTCCTCGGGAAGCTCGGTCGCGCCGAGATAGGCGTCCACGGCGGCCAGCCCCGCATAGGCGGGAACGTCGTTCATCCACACGCGGGTGGTGCGGATTTTCGGCGGCTCGGGCTGGCCGATGTTGAAGAGCAGACCGGAGGAGCACATGGGCGAAAAGGTGCCCGTGGTGACGACGTCCACTTCCCGGGCGGCCTGTTCCGGGCCCATGCGCCGGACGGCTTCGGTCATTTCCTCGGCGTTGAGGACGACCGCCTGCCCCTTTTTGATGCGCTCGTTGATTTCCGCGATGGTCTTGATAACTTTATGAGAAGACACGATATCCTTCCTTGGCGGCGGGTTGGGCCCTCGAACGGCTCGGGGGCGGCCTCCTGTTCTTAGCACAAGCCCCCACGCCAGTCCATGACCCGCCGGGAAGGCCCCCGTTTTGCCTGTCGTTTCGCCGGAAAAGCGCGCCTCGGCTTCTTGGCGGGCGGCACGCCTTTATGTTACCACCTGCGCTGAAACGCGACGCCGCACCACGGCGGCACACCAAGGGAGCTCCCATGAACCTCTCCAAATACGACTATACGGAACGCAAGGCCCGTGAAACCGAAGAGGCGGCCAAGACGAGCCGGACGGACAAGCCGGAAGCCGCCCCCTCCGCCCCGGCTGCGGAAGGCCCCACGCTTTTCGGCCGCCGCTTCTCGGAAAAGGAGCAAAAGTCCCTCTTCCTTTATCTCATCATCGGCATCGTGCTGGCGGAACTGGCAGTCACCGTGGGGGCCATCGTCATCAGCATCACCAACGCCCAGCCCTCCTCCACGGGCGTGCCCCACTTCCGCTTCCCGTGGCTCGGCTACCTTGTGGCCGTGGTCATGGTACCCGTACTGGCCATGCTGCTGGTCAACCTCGTGAGCCTCGGCTTTTCGCGGGACGCGCGCGGCGGCGAGGCCGACCTCGAAGGCGTGCCGCAGCGCCTGCAAACCTTTTACGCGCTGGTGCGGGGCGCGCCCACGGTCATTCTTTTCGCGGGCTTCGTACTCATGGGCGCGGCCATCTACTATCTTGACGGGGTCATGGCCCTGCTGCTGAAACTCGGGGAACATTTCCATCTGGTGGCCATCTGGATCGTCGGCGGCTTTGCGGCGGCGTGGACCGTCAGCTACGTCGTGCGGGCGTGGATGCACTACAAGACGCGCCAGATGGAAGCGGAATACGCCTTCCGCCATGAGGTGCTCGAACGCACGGGTATGGTCATTCTGGACACCAAATATGCGCCCACGACCGACCTGCGGATGCTCCCCTCCGTCCCCGGCGCGCCCGGCGGCCCGTCCGAGGCGCCCGCGCTGGACGTGACGGCCGCCCTGCCCGCCTCAGCGGGAAGCTCGCCGGAAGAGCCCGCGCCCACGTCCGGGGACGAGACCGCAGCCCTGCCCGAGGAGACATCCGAGCCCGTATCCCGCAACGCATCGGGGGAAAGCTCCTCCACTCCGAACGAAAAAAGCGAAACGGAGGAGGCCGCCCTTTCTTCCCCGGAAGGAAAAAGCCGCCAGCCTCAGCCCTCCTGAAAGGACGCCAGCGTAAAGCCATTCCCCTCCCCGTGTTGGAGCCTCCCGGCCTAATCTGAAAGGATGCCCGCGCAAAGCGCTTGTTTCCAAGCGATCAAGACGCGGGGGAAAAGGGCGAAGGTCGAACGGCAGACCGCCATGTCTTTTTCTCCTCCGGCGCGGCCTAGAGAAAAAACGGCTGTGCGGTTGGCGGCTTCATGAGGAATCAGTCCCAAGGCGGTCCGCATAGCCGTCACGTGCGGGCCGCCTGCCGAGAGGCCCCCGCAGCGCCTCTTTCGCCATAACCACCAAGCCACCGCGTCATGAAAGCTGAAACCGGCCAGTCGGGTTCTTCTCCCTCGGGACCGCTTCGGGACGGCGGAAACGCCGTTTGCCCATATATGAAAAGCCCTCCCGGGACTGCACGGGAAGGCTTTTCATGCGGAGTGGAAGTAAGGATGGGTTTGTTTTTCCCTTCCCTCCGGCCACAGAACCGGAGGGAAGTTTTTTTACGGAAGGCGGCTTCCCGCCCTTGGGCTCAGCGGACCTTCTTGTTGCCTTCCCACATCTGTTCGGACTGCGGGAAGGGCTTCAGGTATGTTAACCACGGATGGGTCTTCAGGTATTCCGGGTCCTGCTGAAGCTTGCGGCTCATGCGCAGGATGGGCGGCACGATCTGCTTGATGTCGCCTTCAAGCTGCGGCGCGATGCCGTAGTTGGTGGCCTTCAGAGCGGCGTTGATCGCGTCCTGGCTGAGGGTGATGGAGCTGGTCAGGGTATCGAGCGCCTTGGCCGGGTTATGGAAACCGACGCTGTTTTCGGCGGAAACGAAGTCCCAGAACATCTGGCCCTTGCGGACGGCTTCCTTGGCCTTGATGATCAGTTGGTCGTAATCGGCGGGCTTTTCGCCGGTGTATTCGAGGGCCAGCCGCACGGCCTCATGCGCGCGCACCGAGTATTCCTGCGCCACGAGAAGCTGCTTATAGGTCTTGTCCTGCGTGTATTCGATCCGTCCGCGCAGATAGGCCGCGCTCTTGTCGGAGTGGCACTGGCGGCAGGCGCGCAGTTCGGGGTCCTTCAAAGGCGAGGTCCACCAGTGGCTGGACATCTTCTTGCCCTCTTCGCGCTGATAGGGCATGTGGCAGTCGGCGCAGGACACGCCCGCGGCTCCGTGGGGGCCGTCGATCCATGTTTCATATTCGGGATGCTGCATCTTGAGCATGGGCGTCTTGGAGGCGGGGTGCACCCAGTCCGCGAACTTGCCCTCGAAACCGGGCATGGTCACGGTGCCGTTGTCTTCATAGACGCTGTAGATGGCCTCGGGCGTAAAGCCGTTCTTCCACGGGAAGGTGGGGCGCTTGGCCGGGCCGTGGCCGGGATCGTTGAAATAGTATTCCACGTGGCACTGGGCGCAGACGAGGGAGCGCATTTCATTGCGCGACAGCTTCGCCGGGTCCTTACCCACGGACTTCAGATAATCCTTGAGCGGCTCGCTGTAGAGCTGGAGCTGCATGGTTTCGGCATTATGGCAGGTCGAGCAGCCGATGGAATCGTCGTCCGTGACCTGCTCGCGGAACTCGTTGAAGTCCTTGGTCCAGAAATCGTCGCCGTACTGCTTGATCCATTCCACCATCTTGGGAGTCTTGCAGTTCCAGCAGGTGGCGGGCATGGCGCCCTTTTCGCCGTACCGGTTGATGCGGTCGATTTCGAGGATGTCGTGAATCGCGTAGGTGTGGCCCCGGGCTTCACGGTATTCGTACATGAACGGATAGCCGAGCCACAGATTCTTCAGGTACGGCTGCGCGCCGCGCTTGAAACCTTCGGGCAGGGGATTCACGTCGTCATTCTTCATGAAGTTGACGGAACCCTTGTACTTGGTCATGACCTCGCTTTCGTTGTTGCGGTCATAGCTGGCGGCCTGAAGGGGAAATTCCCCGCGATAGGCGGAGGTCTTGTTATAATCCGAATCCTTGAGGCTCGTCTTGTAGACCGGAGTCTTCAGCTCCGCGGTGGACACGTCGTTGCAGCCCGCGGCAAGTCCCAAAGCGGCGCACACCACCGCCAACCTGATCAGAGTATGTACAGTACGGCTATTCATCGGCCACCATCCTTGTGCTGATGGGCTTCATGCGCATGTGCTGCGCGCTGCGGTGACAGTCGACGCAGTAGGGCTTGGCGTCCATACTGGCGACTTCCATGTTGGTTGCGGCGTGGCAGGCCTTGCAGTTGGCGTTGACGACGTCCTTCGTCGCCATGCCCGCCACAATGGGGAGTTCCACATTGCCCACAGTATTCATGTAGAAATCCCGGGCTCCTTCCTTCGCCTTGAAGGGCAGCTTCGACAGCAGCGCCGTCGGAGCGTGACACTCGTTGCAGGCCAGATTGGCATGGGGGGACAGCTTGTGCGTCCGCGCGGCCTGTTCCATGATGTGGCAACTGGAACAGAACGGACGCGCATCCGTCACCCGCATACCCCATGCCAGCCCTGCCAGCACGAGTACGCCCAGCGCAACGCCGCCCAGCAGCATCTTCAACCACGGGCACTTGCGGGGTGACACCTCAGACATCATTGCCTCCTCTTGCAACAGATACTGATACCGCGGCTCTCGGCCGTCTCCCGGCCCGCGCGGTTATCCTCTTCCTCCCTTATCTATCAAAAACCGTGCCGGGATTGCGCCTTTTCGGACAAAACGGAAAAAGCCTGATATCCCGGCTCTTCGTAAGACCGCCTGACGGAGAAAGAAAAGGCTTTCGGGCTTTTCCCTTGATTCGGTATGATTTTTATGACAGCCTTTCAGAAAAAGCTGACAAGGTGTCCGATTCCCCTAACCTGATAGAAATAAATCCTGTTTTCAATAGCGAGGACGCATGACTCCCCTGTCGTGGCGCTTGTGGCGCCTGCCGCTTCTGCTTATCGTACTGTGGTGTTCGTTGCTCTTCGCCCTCTATTGCCGGACGGTGCAGCGCGAAGACGAATACGCCACCGGGCTTGCACGCATCCAGACCGAGGCCTTTTTCTCAAGCATCGAACACACGCGCGACTGGAACGCGGACAATGGCGGCGTCTGGGTCCGTGAAACGTCGGTCTGTCCGGCCAACCCGTGGCTGCCCGAAGAGGAGCGCACCCTGCGCGCGGCGGACGGGACAACGCTGGTCAAGGTCAACCCCGCCTACATGACCCGCCAGATTGCCGAAAGCTTCACCTCGACGCTGGCGGGCTTCCGCATTTCGAGCCTTTCCCCCAAACGCCCCGGCAACCGGGCCGATCCGTGGGAAACGGGCGCGCTCCTCGCCTTCGAGGAGGGCCGGCACGACGCTTTCGAGCTGGTGGAACCGCGCGAAGGGGTTACGCAATACCGCTACATGGCTCCCCTGAAGGCCAAGGAAAACTGCCTGCAATGCCATCAGGACAAGAAGCGCGGGGACGTGCTCGGGGGCATCAGCGTCACCCTTTCCGCCGAACCCCTTCTGGCGGCGGCCTCGGAACGCAAGCGCACCACAGCGCAGGCCTTCGGGCTCATCGGCATTGTGGGGATGATCGGCATCGGCGGGGCCACCTTCCAGATCAACCGCAAAAAGGAACTGGCCGAAGCCGCCAACCGCACGAAAAGCGCCTTTCTCGCCAACATGACCCACGACATGCGCACGCCGCTTACAGGCATCCTCGGCATGTCCGAGCTTCTGGAAAGGGAAACGCGGGACAGCCGCCACCGCTATCTGCTCGCCAACCTGCGTGAAGCCACGGACAGCCTCCTGCACGTGGTAGACGGGATCATGCGGTATTCGCTTCTTGAGGCCGAAGGCCAGCCCGCGACGGCAGCGCCCTTCTCCCTGCGGGCCGAACTGGAGGCCTGCCTCTCCCCCCTGCGGCCCGCCTGCGAGAGCAAGGGCCTCCAGCTTTCGCTCGCCCTCGATCCCTCGGTGCCGGACCGTCTGGCCGGGGACCCCTTCCGCCTGCGTCAGGCCCTCGGCAACCTCCTCGGCAACGCCGTAAAGTTCACCGCCAAAGGCTCCGTCACCTTGCGCGTCGCCGTCCTCGAAGCCCCGTCCAAAGGCACGGAGGGCCTTCTCCTTTCCTTTCAGGTCATCGACACGGGCGTCGGCATCCCGCAAGAGGAACAGGAACGCATCTTCGAGTGCTTCGAGCAGGGAAAGACCGCCCGCCAGTCCGAGGAGAGCAACGGGGTGGGCCTCGGCCTCGCCATCGCCCGGGGCATCGCGCGGCGCTTCGGCGGCGATCTCACGCTTTCGAGCAGGCCGGGCATGGGCAGCGTCTTCACCCTGACCGCGGTTTTCCGCCTTGCCGGGGAAGGCCCCCTAGGTGAAGCCGAAGAACCAGCCGTTCCTCCCGGCGCCGCAGCCGGGGCCGAAGGAGGCATCCCTCCCGCTCCCGTATCGCCCGAAGAGGCCGCCCCACCGGACGCCGTCCCGCCCGCGAACGCTCCGCGGCTGGTCGTGGCGGAAGATACCGCCGTAACCGCCCTCTTCCTGCACGAAACCCTTACCCACGCCGGCTATGCGGTGCATACGGCCAACCGTGGGGAGGACGCCCTCTTCCTCATCCGCAAGCTGTGCCCCGACGCCGTGCTGCTCGACATGCGTCTGCCGGACATGAGCGGCCTCGACATCGCGCAAAGCATCCGGTCCGGCGGCCTCGGCGTGCCCTCGGAGACGCCCATTCTGGTGCTCACCGCCACGCTCGACCCCGGCGATGAAAACGCCTTGCGCCGCCTGCACATCGACGGCTGGCTGCTCAAGCCCGTGCAGACGGGCCGCCTCACGCAGGCCGTGGCCGATCTGCTCCGCCGGACGGAAAACGCGTCCGATGCGGCGTCCCCCGTACAGACTCCGCCCGCAGCGGCCCCGCACGAGACGGCAGACATGCCCCCCTCGCCCGCACCCACTCCGGAGGCCGTCTCCGCAACCGCCGGACGGCTCCCGAACGCCACCGCACCGCGAGCGCCCAAAGGCGATAAAACCAATGCCGAGCCCCTGCCGTCCGCCGCGCCGCAGGCCGCTGCTCCTGCACCTGCGGCGGCGCACGCCGAGGCTTTCGATGCCGAGGCCGCCCTGAGCGACCTTGGTTCATCCTCGCTGCTCGCACGCCTCATCGGTATTTTCCTCAGTGAAGCGCCCAACGTCCGCGCCAGCCTTGCCTTCTTCGGAGAAGAGTCCGCCGACGCGGGCAGACTTCCCGAACTGCGGCGGCACGCGCACAGCCTGAAAAACGGCGCGGGGATGCTGCATCTGGAACACTTGCGCCTCGTGTGCACGGAACTGGAACACGCCGCGGCCACGGACGACGCAGGCCGCGTGCCGGAATTGACCCGCGCCGCGCTCGACGCGCTGGACAGGGCGGTCGAAGCCCTGCAACGGCAAGGAGGAGCCTGAGCATGGCCCGTATTCTCGTGGTGGATGACGAAAGCCTGATCCGGGCGCTGGTAGCCGAAGTGGGAAGCTCACTCGGCCATGAGGTGCTGGAGGCGGCGAGCATCAAGGAAGGTTTTGTGCTGGCCCGCACGGGCGTGGACATCGTGCTTCTGGACGTCCTGCTCCCGGACGGCGACGGGTTGGCCCACGTGGACACCTTCGCGCAGTTCCCGGGACGCCCTGACGTCATCGTCATCACCGGGCACGGCAACGCCGACGCCGCCGAAGCGGCCCTGCGCTCGGGCGCGTGGGAATATCTGGTCAAGCCCCTGCGCCCGCGCGATCTGACGCAGGCGCTCACGCAGGCCGCACAGTGGCGGACCAGCCGGGACAAGCAATCCCGCCGTCTGCTGCTGCACCCCGACATCATCGGGAACAGCCCGGCCCTGAACGAAGCCCTCACGGAACTTCAGGAAGCCGCCGCCAGCAACGTCAACGTGCTCATCACCGGGGAGACGGGCGTGGGCAAGGAACTTTTCGCCAGCGCGCTGCACGCCAACAGCAAGCGGGCGGAGGGGCCCTTCATCACCGTAGATTGCACCACGCTGCCCGAGACGCTGGTCGAGGCGCATCTTTTCGGCCACGCGCGGGGCGCGTTCACAGGCGCGGACCGGGCGCGGGAGGGGCTCCTCGCCGCCGCTGATCAGGGAACGCTCTTTCTGGACGAAGTGGGGGAACTTCCGCTTCCGGTACAGGGAGCCTTCCTGCGCGCGCTGGAACTGCGGCGCTTCCGGCCCGTAGGCGAAGTGCGGGAAGTGGAGAGCGATTTCCGGCTCGTGGCGGCCACCAACCGCGATCTGGACGACATGGTGCAGATGGACCTTTACCGCAGCGATCTGCGCTTCCGGCTGCGCGGCATGACCATCCACGTGCCGCCGCTGCGCCGCCGCGTCGAAGACATCCCCTTGCTGGCCGAGCATTTCGTGGACCGCTACTGCCAACGGCACGGGTTGCCGGTCAAGGAAATAACCTCCGGCTTCCATGACATGCTCGCGGCCTACTCATGGCCGGGCAACGTACGCGAGCTGCGCCACACCATCGAACGGGCCTGTGCCGCCGCCGGAGACGGCGGGCAACTCTTTATGCGCCACCTGCCCACGGAAATCCGTATCGAACTGGCCAGAAAACGCCTCGGCCACCTTGCCGCGCCCTCCCCCGCCGTCCACGCCGGGCCAAGCGACGTGCCCGCCTCTCCAGCGCCAAGCGCCCCCGAGAGCTTCCCGACCCTGCGCGACATGAAGGCCAAGGCGGAACGGGAGTATCTCGCCGGGCTCTTCGCCGCCTGCGGTGGAGACGTGCGCCGGGCGGCGGGCATCGCGGGCGTCTCGCGCGGGCATTTCTACGAGCTGCTGCGCAAATACGGGCTGGAAAGGACGCCTCCCGAAGGCTGGGCCATGCCCGCAAAAGACAGATAATAGAGTGAGATTATTAAAAAATACTCACAACGCCAGCGTGGTTTCCGTACTGAAAGCACTCTGTTGAAATACGGGGGTGACCCGTCCCCCGCACATCGCAGCACAGAAGAGCCCCCCAGGATCAAGGGCACGGCATCCCCATGTTGGGGCCTCCCCGAAAAAAAGGAAGGGAAGGGTCTTACCGTCTCCGCTTGGGAGAAGGGGCTTTTTTGGGGCCTGTCAGACGCTTATAGAGAGTGACGGCACCAATGACGGCGATGAGAAGAAGAAACGGTACTCCCGTGGGCGTTACCTCCAAAAACGCCAAGCCGCCCGGCCCGAACAAGTGACCGCACGCCGCAAGGGCTACAAGGCTGGCCTTTGATCCCGACGCCGTCCAGTTAAGAAAGGCGACGATAAGACCGTAGGCCAGCACAATGGCAAAAGCCGGTGACGCAGCCACAAAAAGTAAAACAAGCCCTTTCCACGGCATGCTCAACGGGAAAATCCACTTAGCCATATAGGAAGCCGCCCACGCCACAACAACACCAATCACCGCTCGTTTCACCCTCTCGCCATTCATATCCGCTCCCCTCCTGTGCAGCCTGTCCCGCCTTGCGCCGCTTCCGCCAAGGCCGCGTGTCCGAAGCAGGCAAAACCTCTCAAAAGTGCGGGGTCATGCGCTTCACCCCTCGTCCTCCCCTGTCTCCCCGGACGCCTCCCCAAGGTTGCGGGCAATCCTTCGTCTCCGCGCGGCCCCGGCATCCGGCATTGCGGCATGGGACCTTCCCCTCGCTGAGAAGCCGTCTTCCGCTCTTCCCCTAGGAAGATGCGGGCGCTGAAAGCTGAAACCCCGCCCGCTTTATCCTCATGGAAGCCTCCCGCTTCTTTCCCCTTGGCCGCATCGTCAGCGGACGCCATCTCAATACGGCGCCCTCACGCCGGGGCCACCGGTTTCATCTTCCTCCGTGCGGCTATCCCTTTGTGCTGAGATGAGACGGGGCCGCAGGGGACATGTGAACACGCTACAAATAAAATCTATTTTTCGAGATGTTGCCCTGTATTTCGTCGGAGAAAAGGATTTTTCCCGCTCTCTCCCCAAAAGGAGGACAGGCCGAATAGCCTCAACAGGCCCTGGCGCGTGTCGCCATCTCTTTTAATCAATTGATTTTATCACAAAAAATGACGGCGGCATCACTATACTTCTTCCAATAAGAGAAATATCTTCTCCGCCTTACAACCATTCTGCCTAGTCCGTAGCGGCTCCCGCCTCCCAGCGGGCCCCGACGATACGGAAAACGCCGTCCTCGCCCTTCTGCCAATACAGGCGGCGTATCCCGGAAAAGGCGCTTCCGCCGGGCGCGGTCCCTCGTTGGGAGAACCACGAAACCCAATACCCCGGCCCCTCAAGCACCTGTACCGGGCCGATGTCGGTTTTTCCCGGCCTATTACGAAACGCTTCCTGTTCCCTTTGCAGACGGGTAGCCAAGGCCCTGCCCGACGCGGAGGCGGCGTAATAGCCTTCCATACTTCCCCCGGCGCGCCATGCCTCGTACCAGCCGCGCGTTCGCCTCTCCACCCGGCCCGCGGCTTCTAAAGCCGCTCCGCCGTTCCCGGTGCGGAGGCGTTCCGCGATGATCACGGGCGTCCCTGTTTTCAGACGATGGCTCAAGATGGACATGTCGTCAAGGTCGACCACTACGCAGCCGTGGCTTTCATAGGGCGTTACGGGCCGCCCCCGGCTGTGCAGCCAGATGCCCGATCCGGTCTTGCCGCGCAACCTGTCCACCGGGTTGGGATAATCGAGCGGGTAGGCGATGCCGCCGTACTCTTGAAAATCCAATCCCGAAGTCCGCTTGCCCGTCATAAAATAGACGCCTTCAGGGGTTTTCAGATCGCCCCGCACGCGCTTGTCGCCGGGCTTGCACCCCGTAGAGCAGACGTAATCCCTTGGCGTCCCCGGGCTGACCAGCACAAGGCGCTGCCGCGATTTGTCCACGGCCACGAGAGGAGCCTCGGAGGAGTCCGGGACCCTTGCCTCCCACGCCCGGGCGTCCGCCGCGCACAACAAACCAAGGGCCAAGAGCCACTTTCCTGCACTCCGTTTCAACGGCATATTCCCTCCAGACGGCGTTTTGGGCCATCCTCACCAGAGGAAATTTTTTTGTCCATTCTTTTCACGGTGAGAGAAAACGCAAAAAGCCTCCCGAAATACGCCGGGAGGCTTTATCGTAAAAAAGGAACGCTTCCTTGAAGAAGCTCTGCGGGAATCAGTCCTCTTTCGCCAGCGCCACCAGCTCGGGACGGGTGAAGAGGGCGCGCAACTGATACCCGGCGGCTTCGATGGCCTCGCGGCCTCCTTCGCCCCGGTCGAGTACCGTGCACACGGCCACCACATTGAGGCCCGCGTCCTTCACGCGCTCGCAGGCTTTCATGAGCGAGCCGCCGGTCGTGACCACGTCCTCGACCATCGCCACCGGATCGCCGGGCTTGAAGTTGGAAAGGCCTTCCACGTACTGGTTGGTGCCGTGGCCCTTGGATTCCTTGCGCACGATGAGCCCGGCCAGGGGGCGGCCCTTTTCATGGGAAATGACGGTGGTGGCGGAAATGAGCGGGTCCGCGCCCAAGGTCATGCCTCCGATGCCCTTGATGTCCAGATCGGCCAGCAATTCGTTGAACAGCGTACCGATGAGCCACGAGCCCTCGGGGTGCAGCGCCGTCTGGCGGCAGTCAAAATAGTAGTCGCTCTTGCGGCCCGAGGCGAGGGTAAAATCCCCTTCGCGGTAGGAACGCTCAATCAGTATCTTGGCAAGGCGTTTTTTGAGTTCGCGCATGGTCGGCTCCTGTGGATGAACGTGGTTGTGGATACGGAACCGGGGGAGGGAACCTTTCTGGAGAAGGGGGGAGCACCCCCACGGTTCCCTCCCCCTCCCCCGGACCCCCTCCCCTCACCTTCCCAAGACGTTTGACTGATGGGGAGGCGGCGCGGAAGGAGTCGGCACTTCCGTCAAAAGAGTGCGCTCCGTCTTTCCCCGTGTGTGCGTCTTGGGGAGAAAGAGGGAGGCTCGGGAAAGGCCCGGGAAGGGGTCCCTTTCCCTGAAGGTTTTTCTACGCCCCGAACACGCGATTGAGGATGTCGCTCTCGTGGCGGAGATAGAACGTGCAGTCGAAAAGCTCGGCAAAGGTTTCCGGGCTCAGGCGGCTGTTGATGTCGGGATCGGCCTTGATGAGCTCGGGGAAGGACTGGCGGGTTTCCCAGCTCTTCATGGCGTTGCGCTGCACCATCACGTAGGCTTCCTGACGCGGAATGCCCGTTTCGATGAGAGCGGTGAGGACGCGCTGCGAGAAATAGAGGCCGAAGGAGGATTCCATGTTGCGGGCCATGTTCTCGGGCAGGATGCGCAGCCCCTCAAGGAGACGGCAGAGGCGGTGCAGCACGTAATCCGTGAGGATGGTGGAATCGGGCATGATCACGCGCTCCACGGAGGAATGGCTGATGTCGCGTTCGTGCCAGAGGGCCTGATTTTCAAGCGCGGCCAGCGCGTTGGTGCGGATGAGGCGGGAAAGGCCGGTCATGTTCTCGGCGGAAATGGGATTCTTCTTGTGCGGCATGGCCGAGGAACCCTTCTGCCCCTTGGCGAATCCTTCCTCCACCTCGCGCACTTCCGTGCGCTGGAGGTGGCGCAGTTCCACGCAGATGCGCTCGATGGTGCCGGCGGTCACGGCAAGGGCGGTGAAGTAGGCGGCATGGCGATCCCGCTGAATGACCTGCGTAGACACCTCGTCCACCTTGAGGCCGAGCAGCTCGCAGACGATGGCCTCGACCTGCGGCGACAGTACGGTGTAGGTACCCACCGCACCGGAGAGCTTGCCGACGCGCATGTCGTCAAGAGCCTGTGCGAAACGCACACGGTCGCGCTTGAACTCGGCGTAGAAGCCCGCCATCTTGAGCGCGAAGCTGGTGGGTTCGGCATGGATGCCGTGCGTGCGGCCCATGCACAGCAGCCCCTGATGCTCAAGCGCCAGCTTCTTCAGGACGGCCAGCAGGCGGTCGAAGCCTTTGAGGATAAGCTCACCGGCCTCCACCATGAGCAGGGAACCCGCCGTATCCACGATGTCCGACGAGGTGCAGCCCAGATGGATGAAACGGGAAACAGGGCCCACCTTTTCCTCAATGGCCGTAAGGAACGCGATGACGTCATGGCGCGTGGTTTCCTCAATCTCGATGGCACGGTCCACAAAGGCGCGATCCACGGTAAAATCGGCGTCTCGGCGCAGGATTTCCATGTCGGCATCGGAGATTTCTCCCACACGGTTCCATGCCTCGCACACGGCCATTTCCACGCGCAGCCACGCCTGATAGCGGTTTTCGGGGGTCCAGATGTTGCCCATTTCCGGGCGGGTGTAACGTTCGATCATGGCTTCTCCTCACGGAAACAGATAACGGCGCGGGCCAACGCCCACGCCGCGACAATCAGGCCGTAGCCGCCTTGGAAGCATCGCCCGAACCGGAAGCGGCAGGGGCCGCCGGAGCCGCCTCCTTCTTCTCCGCGGCGGAATCGCCCTCGGGCTTGGAAGATTTTCCGCCGTAGCAGGAGGCGAACCAACCGCCGCCCTCCAGCTTGAACGCGGTATGGGACACGATGCGCTCGGCCTCCGCCCCACAGTCGGGGCAGGGCTCAAGCTGCGGGGAATCAAACGTCTTTACCCATTCTTCAAACACCTTGCCGCACGTGCGGCAGCGATATTCGTAAATCGGCATACAGTGATCTCCAGCAGATTCTTCAAAGGCCGCGGGCGCAAAGGCCCGGGCCGGACAAAAACCGTCCGGGAAACCTGACGGCTCCCCGGATTTACAACAAAAGGAGAAACAGCGGAAACGCCTGAGCGCATCCGCTGCTTCACGCCGGATACCGGCAAAAATCCTTCAGGCTTACTTGCCGCTCTTCGCGGCGGCCTGAGCTTCGTGAATGCGGGCCTTGATGCGTTCCGCGCGACGCTTGCGGCGGCGATCAAGTTCCTTCTTGCGTTCGATTTTCTTATGGGCCATGTCAGTACTCCTCACAGTGAAACGTAATCTGTGGATAACTACAGCCAATTTCCCTCTTTGTCCAGCGGAAATGCACGCCTTGTCCCCCGCCGGTGCCTTCGCGCGCCTGACCGGGGAAGCCGTTTCCCCGCCGCGCTCTCCTTCACGCGAACGGGCCGTCGCGAACAAGCGCGGCATTCGGCTCTCCCCGCACACGCGGACATGCCCAAGGCAAACCCGACAACAGAGATTTTGCCTTGCGGTCTCCCCCGCACGTCCGAACGTACCCGCCCTTTCTCAACGCAAGCGCTTGCAGAAAAACAAACGTTCTCCACAAGCCCCGTCTTTCTCCGCCGGGACTTCCCCCCTTAAAGCATCTCCCGCCTTTTCTCCGCCAAACCGGGGGACGTGCGCCTCCGAAACGAAACGCCGCTCTACCCGGCCCTCCATCAACCCTTACGAAAGTCTTGGGATGGGGAGGGATGGGGTGTGGGGAAGGGAGG
>OFEY01001196.1_pt1 | contig 17911 bp, 10 predicted proteins | sample 1521251 | NCBI WGS metagenome assembly OFEY01 (sample SAMEA3504100, study PRJEB24116) | mouse gut metagenome | biome: mouse gut; feature: mouse-associated habitat; material: faeces | place: Denmark | collected 2011
CACATCGGCGTGGGCTTCGGGAGGAGTCGGTTTGAAACCGTTTTCCTCCGTACAGTCGAGATAGATAAAATTGCTCCAGCGGCCGCCAACAAGTTCTCCGCCACGTCCGTCGATCACATTTGAATCGACATATACCGGATAACCCGGGTCGGTCACCGCCACTACGTTGCCGGCGGCATATATGTCGCCAAGATTTCCGAGATCGCTCTTGGCACCGTCGCTGATGAATATCTCGTCGGAACGGATATCGACACCGCGGGCCCGGTAGTCGCCTTCGGCGATCGCATCGCGGAGGAAAGCGTAGCCCTGCTCGGGGCCGTAACCATGAAATGTAGTCTTGTCGGCCATGTCATCGACGGCGCGGTGCATGGCGGCCAGAGCGCTGGCGGGAATCGGCAGCGTCACATCGCCTATATCCATGCGTATCACATCGGCCGACGGATTCGCTTCCTTGAACTCTCTGAGTTTGGCGGCCACAGTGGAGAAGAGATAAGACTCCGGCAGCTTTTCGAAATTATTATTGATAAGCATAAATGAACTTTTTAATTAAAATGGTAATTCTGCTGACAAGCGTGTACTGAGAGTTGATGATAATATACGGTCAGAGGTAAAAGACTCCGTCGCAGATGAACGCGGCAGGACCGGTCATAAACACATGACCGTCGGCTTCATCCCAGCGGATATGGAGCGTGCCGCCGCGCAGACGGACATCCACCTCGCGGCCGGTGAGGCCGTTGAGCGCGGCCGCCACAGCTGTGGCACATGCTCCGGTTCCGCAGGCGAGGGTCTCTCCAGAGCCACGTTCCCAGACGCGCATCTCGATTGTGGAGCGGTCAAGGACTTTGGCGAACTCGATATTGGCTTTTGCCGGGAATATGGGAGCCACCTCGAGAAGCGGTCCCTGCCGGAGCACGAGGTCATCATCGATTTCATCGACAAAGATCACACCGTGGGGATTTCCCATGCTGACGCCGGTGATGCGGTAGGTCCTGCCATCCACGGTCTCCTCTTCGGCGAGACGAAGTTTCGGGTCAAGGCTCTGCACCGGCACCGACGCCGGCTCGAGCACCGGAGCACCCATGTCGACGGTGACAGACTCCACCACGCCTTCACGCACATGAAGATGAAGCACCTTGATTCCGGCAAGCGTCTCAAGGGTGACGGTCTCACTGTCGGTCAGACCCTTTTCATACACAAACTTAGCGATACAACGCGAGGCATTGCCGCACATCTCGGCCTCGCTGCCATCGGAATTGAACATCCGCATACGAAAATCAGCGATGTCGGAGGTCATCACAGCCACCAGACCATCGCTGCCGACTCCGAAATGGGGATCGCTCATCCGACGCGAGAGTTCCGGAAGATCTTCAGGCATTTCTCCCGTTGCATCGAGATAGATATAATCGTTGCCGGCACCATGCATCTTGGTGAACCGGACTTCTTTACGCGCTATAGTCATATTAATTCCAGGGAATTGCGCTGATTAAACAATTAAGATTCCGAAGTGACAGCATCACCCGGTTTCCGATTAAAGAACAAATTTAGCTCTTTTTTTTTATCGATGCTAATTTTTGTCGCATTTTCCAAAGATGTTTCCCACAAACCTCACCGAATCCCAGGATTCAGAACAGCGACGATATAACTTCATCGCTGACCATTATCCCGGCGCGGGTGAGCGAGAGAAACTTTCCGTCATCGCAGAGTGTGAGCGAAGGTTGCGGATTTCTGCGGATGGCGCCCTCCATGAATCTTCCGGCTTTTCTCAACAGGCGGTCACTCTCGACAGAACCGAATCTTCGGCCGAATTCATCGAGCGGTATTCCCTCTCGGGTGCGCAGGCGAGTCATTATATATTCTTCGCGGAGTTCATCGTCGGTAAGGGTTTCTTCTGAAAAGGGGAAATCAGTTTCATCTCCCCCCCGCCATGCCGCAAGATCGGGAAGATTCTCACGGCGCGTGCGCAGACCGTCATAGCTATGGGCCCCAGGGCCGAGTCCGATGTACGGGAGTCCTTTCCAGTAGGATGAGTTGTGGAGAGATCGAAAACCTTCGCGGGCATAGTTCGAGATTTCATATTGCTCGTAACCGGCGCCGGCGAACATATCGCTCACCATGGCAAACATCTCCACAGAGTCAGCCTCGGCGGTCTCGTCGATGGTTCCGCGGTCTCGCATCCTGGTGAGAGCTGTCAGCTCCTCGTACATGAGAGAGTATGCCGATATATGTTCTGGCGCCATATCGAGAAAACCATCCACCGTATGACGCAACGAATCGGGAGTCTGCCCGGGAAGGCCGAATATCAGATCAAGGCTGATATTGCGGAACGACCTCCGGAGCAGGCCGTATGCCTCGACGGCATCGCCGGCCGTATGTCGCCGGCATATAGCTTTCAGTTCAGAATCCATCAGCGACTGCACTCCCATGCTGACACGGTTTACGCCTGCAGCGCACCATGCGGCCACCTTGTCCTCCGACACATCGTCGGGATTTACCTCGACAGTAAATTCCCCCGGTCCGTCCGGAAAGAGTTCCGACAAGCCGGCGGAGAGCCGCAGGAACTCCTCAACAGGCATTAGCGACGGCGTTCCTCCTCCGATATATAAAGAGGAGGGGACACCGGGAGTGTGGCTGCCGAAAGAATCGGCGCGGATACGAGCCTCCCTCAGCAGCGAGTCGACGAGACCGGGCCAGTCGGCCAGCCTCTCCCCCACTGAAAAGAAATCACAATATATACACTTGCGCCGACAAAACGGGATATGGACATATACATGCATAAAAGATACTGCTTTTTAATGCAAAATTACAAAAAAATCCGACAATATGTTACAGAACATGTTTTCCTCCATATCATTTGTTCATTTTTTTTGCTAAATTGCGTTCGGTTTTGCCACAAGACCCTGTCAAGAGCCGGCAAAATCACGCTGCAAAACGCAAAACAATTTAAATCCCAAATCAGATGAAGATTTATAAGTCCAACGAAATCAAAAACATAGCCCTTCTCGGATCAAAGGGCTCGGGTAAAACCACACTCGCGGAATCGATGATCTACGAGTGTGGTGTGATAAAACGTCGCGGCACGGTAGATGCCGGCAACACAGTTTCCGACTATTTCCCCGTAGAGAAGGAGTATGGATACTCGGTATTCTCCACCGTATTCAACGCGGAGTTCAACGGAAAGAAACTGAATATCATCGACTGCCCCGGATCGGATGACTTCGTGGGCAACGCATACACCGCCCTGGGAGTATGCGACATGGGTCTGATTCTTGTGGACGCCGAATACGGCGTGGAGGTCGGCACTCAGAATATCTTCCGCACTACAGCCGAACTGAAAAAACCGGTCATTTTCGCACTCAACCAGATGGACGGTGAAAAGGCTGACTTCGAAAATGTAATGGAACAGATGCGCGAGGACTTCGGTCCGCGGGTGGTACAGATCCAGTATCCTCTGGAGTCGGGCCCGAACTTCCACTCGATGATCGACGTGCTTCTGATGAAGAAATATGAGTGGGGACCCGACGGAGGCGTTCCGACAATCTCCGACATACCGGAAGAAGAACTCGAAAAGGCTCGCGAGCTGAACCAGAAACTGGTGGAAGCCGCAGCCGAGAACGACGAGACACTGATGGAGAAATTCTTCGAGCAGGGAAGCCTGACGGAGGATGAGATGCGCGAGGGAATCCGCAAAGGACTGGTGGATCGCTCCATCTATCCGGTCGTAGTTCTGAGCGCCGCCAAAGACATGGGCGTACGCCGTCTGATGGAATTCCTCGGCAACGTCTGTCCCTTCGTGACCGACATGCCGGCTCCGGTCGACACCGCCGGCGAAGAGGTGAAGCCACTGGCCGACGGCCCCGTGTCGGTGTTCTTCTTCAAGACATCGGTTGAGCCCCACATCGGAGAGGTAAGCTATTTCAAGGTCATGAGCGGCACGCTCAAGGCCGGAATGGACCTCGACAACGTGAGCCGGGGCAGCAAGGAACGCCTGGCACAGATCTTCACCATCTGCGGCCAGCTGCGCGCACCGATCGACTCCCTCGAGGCCGGCGACATAGGCGCCGCCGTGAAACTGAAGGACGTGCGCACCGGCAACACCCTCAACGAGAAGGGATGCGAATACCAGTTCGATTTCATCAAATATCCGGCGCCGAAGTATGTCCGCGCCATCAGGCCCGTGAACGAAAGTGATGCCGAAAAGCTCGCAGGTCTCCTCACCCGCATGCATGAGGAGGACCCCACATGGATTGTGGAGCAATCGAAAGAACTTAAGCAGACACTTGTGAAGGGCCAGGGAGAATTCCACCTCCGCACGCTCAAGTGGCGCATCGAGAACAACGACAAGCTTCCTGTGGAATATCAGGAGCAGCGCATCCCCTACCGCGAGACCATCACCAAGGCTGCCCGCGCCGACTATCGCCACAAAAAACAGTCAGGAGGTTCGGGACAGTTCGGAGAGGTTCATCTTATCGTTGAACCCTACACGGAGGGCATGCCGGAACCAGACACCTATAAGTTCGGCAACCAGGAGTTCAAGCTCAACGTCCGCGACAAGCAGGAGATTCCTCTGGAATGGGGAGGAAAACTGGTTGTGTACAACTGTATCGTAGGCGGCGCGATCGACGCGCGCTTCATTCCGGCGATTGTGAAAGGCCTGATGGACCGCATCGAGCAGGGACCGCTCACCGGTTCATACGCCCGCGACGTCAGAGTTATGATCTATGACGGCAAGATGCACCCGGTGGACTCCAACGAAATTTCCTTCCGTCTGGCAGGACGCAACGCCTTCTCGCAGGCGTTCAGGCAGGCCAACCCGAAGATTCTCGAGCCGATCTACGACGTGGAGGTGCTCACCCCGGGCGACACCATGGGCGATGTGATGAGCGATCTTCAGGGACGCCGCGCCGTGATCATGGGCATGGCTTCCGAGAACGGCATCGAGAAACTCAGCGCCAAAGTGCCTCTCAAGGAGATGTCCTCGTACTCTACCTCGCTCAGTTCGATCACCGGAGGACGCAGCTCCTTCTCGATGAGCTTCTCAGGATACGAGCTTGTACCCTCCGATGTCCAGGAGAAGCTGCTCAAAGAGTACGCCGCCACCCAGACAGAGGAGTAAAATTTATGAAACCTAAAAAGAGGATGCATCCCGGTTCGGATGCATCCTCTTTTTATCATCAATCAGAAATCTGTAAATCCAGATTCCAACTTATAAATCTAAATTCTCAATTTTTCAGTGCTTTCTGCGGCTGCGCGAAAGTGGCGTCGGCCTCGAAGATGAACGATTTTCTGAATACTATAGCAAGAATGAGCACCAGAACGCAGACGGCGGCATTGAATATGAAGGAGAAATTGGGATCAGCCCCGGCATGGAAGAGAGTCTTCATACCGCCCACAATAAAGGGTACGCAGGAGATCCCGATATAATTACATGTGAGCAGATAGGAGAAATAGGCAGTGGATTTCGCGCTGGTCGGAGCAAGAAATGAAGTCTTGTCGTAGATGACCGGCTGAACCACACCGTAGCCAAGACCCATGATGAACACACCGAGGATATACGCGGCATAGTGGTGGAAAAGTCCGCAAGTGAGCAGACCTACCACGCAGAGGAATATGGCAAACTGGATGGTCCGTTCCTTAAAGTAAGATATGATCGACGTGAGGAAGAATCCGGAAACTGTAGCCGAGGCGAAGAACATCGCAGTAGCCACACCGACATCGCCGGTGGAAAGGCCGTAATGCTTCATGTCGAATGGGAGATAATAGGAAACCACCTCAGTGGCGTAGGTCATGACCAGATAGAGAGCCATCACCCCTATCAGCAGCTTGACTGCCACAGAACCCTGGAAATGGAAGTTCGGTGAGGCAGGCTTCTTGAGCCGCACGCTGGTTTTGATATCATCATCGGAGGGTTTGTCCGGTTCGGCACGTGGTTCCAATGGAGGAGGCGGCAGCAGAATCTTATGACTGTCGATATAATCCGCCGTCATGTAGCGCATCAGGAGCAACGGAACGACCGGAAGCATGTAGACTATAAAAGACAGGTGCCAGTTGAGCGAGGCCACCCAGCCGACGAAAAGCGTGGCAAAGATAACCGAAAAATTGGAAAGGCTCGATTTCATGCCGAGCTGACGCGTACGCTCCTTGCCGACGAAATACTGGGATATGAGACTTGCCGCAAGCGGAATGACAAGACCGCAGCCCACACCGAGCAGACAGCTGAGCAGAATCAGCTCGATCATCGACTTGGCGAAGAAATATAGCACTCCGGTCAGAGCGTAAATTCCCAGACCTATGCCGAGAATCCACATCTGATTCTTCTGAGTGCATATCTTGCCGGAACATAATATAAAAGGAATGGTGACAAGATTCGGGAGCACCGTCAGCAACTGGATTTCCATCTCGGTGACATTCGGAAACACCTCGTTGAGTTTTCCCATGATGGGCGATATGGCAAGCCCGGGAAGATTCACCACAAGCGATATGGAGAGTATTGCGAGCAGTGATACAAATGGAATTTTACCGTAACCGGTATTTACGTATTTCATAGTACAAGCAATAATTGTTACCAAGGGATATATTCCGGAAACCCTATTTCCGGAATATGTGTGTTCTAATTATTAAAACATCCGGACACCATGAATGTTTTTCGAAAGTAATGACTATTTTTTTACAATATTACCACAATCTTTCAGGACTTAGCCATAAATAACAATAAGTATCGACAAATCCAAATAAATGCTAAACCATTGTGATGATTGCTTGTTAATTTAGATATAAACGCGAAAAACACATCACGCGGCTGGAGGAGTTGCTTCCGACCACATGAGAGATAATTTCTATATTCTATGAAAACACATTACTTTATAGCAACCCTCGCCTTATTGCTTTGCACACAGGGCGTATCCGGACAGGACTCCCTGCCGTCGCGCGAGAGAAGCATCCTGTTCTGCAAGCCGGATGCCGAAGTAAAAGAGATTCTTCAGGCCGCCAAGGCCGAGGAGCCGGGCCGCATCAAGGCACCGGCTTTCGTGCTTAAAACCTCCGACAACAAATTCATAATGACAATCGGAGGAGAGATCAACCCTATTCTGGGATGGGATATAGGTAATGACCTCTATGAGCAGCCGGGTGCCGGTATCTCGTTTGTGACATCTGCCATACCGGTTCCGGCCCAGCGCGATCACAAGGCCGATTTCTACATCAATCCCATCAACGGCTCGCTTGACCTGCAGGTGGTGGCGTTCGCCAACACTCCCGACCAGCTGACAGGATATGTCAAGGCGGGAACCAACGGCGTAAATTCGCAGGTGATGCTTCAACGCGCATGGCTCTCCTACCGTAATTTCACGGTGGGTATGAAACTCACCCTCTTTCAGGACGGCTATGCCTGCCAGCCTCCGACTATAGACCCCCAGGGACCTTCCGGATGTGTCTCGGCAGTTGCATACGAAGTCGGCTACACTTCGAAATCCTACAACGGATTCCGGTTCGCCGCCGCCATCGATGTCCCCTCCTACTACTCGTCGAACGGATATTACCGCGGAAAGGACTACAGAAAATATGATGATACCAAAGCACTCTCCACCGATGTGGCACAACTTTGTCCCGACATACCGGTATGGGTGGAATACAGCTGGTCGAAGTGGAACCGCATCCGTCTCTCAGGAATATACCGCCATATCTCGTACCGTGATCTTCTCAACGACCGTCTGCGGGGAGCGTCGGGATGGGGAGTGATGCTTTCTGGCAACGTGCAACCCGCAAAACCGGTGATACTCTACTATCAGATCGCATACGGAGAGGGCATCGGGGCCTATCTGCAGGATATAGCTGGAAAACCTCTCTCATGGGTACCGAGCAACAGCGAACCCGGCCGTCTTAAACCTACTCCAATGTTGGGCGCAAACTTCGGAGTTACAGTCAACGCCACCGACAAGCTTCAGTTCAATGCCATGTTCTCCGAATCAAGAATATGGGATGTGGATGGCTATGCCAAGGCGCTTCCGGATGACGACAACTATAAATATGCCCTTTACGGAGCCGTGAACTGCTTCTATAACTTCACATCGTACCTGCAGCTCGGAGTCGAGTATATCTGGGGACACCGCCAGACATGGAACAAAGGGGGAGCCAACGACAACCGAATCCAGACACAGCTCGCCTTCACGTTCTGAGCCGCAGACAAACCAATTACAAATATCAACATTTAAAGGAAATAAGTCATGACAATCAAATCAGGATACGGCAACGGCACACTTCCGTTATGGGCGGTGTTCAACCTGTATGTGATTTTCATCATCACATCCATACCGGGACTCGCCATCTCCCCAATTATGGGAGACCTTCAGAAAATCTTCCCTGGCACAAGCCAGCTCGAGACCCAATTCTTAACCTTAGGGCCGAATATCGCGGCGATTCCATTCGTGTTCGCCGGAGGATGGATCGGTACAAAGTTCAACAACATGAAACTGCTGAACTGGACCTGTCTGTTCTACGGAATAGGGGGAGCGCTCTTCTTCTTCGCCCCGAACATGATCACGCTGATCATACTCAGTTTCCTTATCGGCATAGCGTCCGGAATCGTATCGCCACTCTCCACAGCCTTCATCGCCGATCTTTTCAGCGGAGAGCAGCGCACCAAACAGTACGGTTACACATCGGCAGTGCTCAACGGCGTGCTTATGGTGTCGGTGATCGCCACCGGCTATCTGGCCAAGATATGGTGGAGACTCCCCTTCCTGATCTACCTCCTTCCGCTCGTGCCACTTTTCTTCGCGCACAGATTCAAGAACTACATCAAGGAGCCTGCGGACATCCGCAACAACGACGCCTCGAAAAAAGGCGTACCCAAGGTACATTACAAATTCTCGCAACAGGTCAACATCCCGATGCTCGTCCGTTACTGCATCTATTACTTCGTGATAACTCTTGTAATAGCCGCAATCAGCCTTTACATCCCGTTCAGATACACCAACTCCGGAACGGCCGGCGACCTCACCTCGATACTGTTCCTCGGAATCATGGCATCGGGCTTTACCCTCAACTGGTGTCTGCGAATCCTCAAGAACCATGTGGCGATAGCCGTAATGGCGCTGATAGCCATCGGGTTCCTGCTGATGGCTATCTCAGACGAAGCCGTGATAGTAGGTATCGGTATCCTGATTGCCTCCTACTTCTACGGCATAGCCCAGCCTTACTACTATGACCGGCTGTCGGTGGCCTCGACCCGCGTGGCCCTCACCCTCACACTGGCATGGTTCGCATCGATGGATTCCATCGGCAACGTCGTAGCGCCTTTCATCATCGACGGTATCGGCAAAGTGATGCATGTATCGACATCCACCCATCCTGTATTCGCATTCAGGATCTGTCTGTGGATATCTCTCATAGCACTCGGCATAGTGATTATCCGTAAGATCATAGTCAGCGCACGCAAGGATGAAAACCGGAAACATGCCGTAGTATCTGAAGCGGCCCAGGGACCGACATCCACAAGCGCAGCATCGGTCAATCCGGTCCCGTCGGATATTCCTCTCAAGAAAGTCTCCGACACTGAAATGGTTGAGATCGGGGCGCGCAACGCGGTTAAGGCAGCTGAACAGGCCGATCAGGCGGCCGAAGCTGCAGCTGAGGCAGCTCAGAAAGCGGCAACCGATGCTAAAAAGGCAGCGGCGGCGGCTCAGACCTCATCCGACGCCCTCGAAAAGGCTATCGAGAAATCAACCGGGCCGGCAAGACCGTTGGCTCCTGACAGTCCGATCACGCCGGACAAAAAGAATCCTGGCGATTCAAAAACCAAATGACAATAAATCTTATCTGAAAAGTTATGTATACACCAAAATTCAAAAACACAAAGCCGACCGAGTATGTGCTCGACGAGTACACCCGCGGGTTCGCCCAGTGCGTGGACAACAACTGGAACTATGCGGTCTATGCTCAGAATCCCGGCGTCAGCATCTACCAGAACGAGTACAATGCCGGCTATGTACAGGGAAAAGTCCAGACGGGAAAAACCATCAGGGCCACCAGAAACAACACCTGGCGATGGTATGTGCTCGATGAAGGTCCCGGAGCCGATTCGGTGACCCCTCCCCCCGCCGCAGTGGAAGCCGCGGTGAAATGTCTCAACGACAACTACGATTATCTCGTGGACTGGGCATACAGGAACCGGTCCGACGAAAAGGCGCAGGGAATAATCAGACTGATGTACCGTATGCTGGGCATCTATCACGGTGCGGCAGACAAGGCTCCTGTCAAAGATGTCAAGTTCGATGACCTGCGTCTCGCAGACATGGATCCGGAGGAGAGGAAGATGCACAGCGGCGATGAACCTCTGACATTTATCGACATCTACTTCATCAACGGACAGATGGACCTCTGGGATGCCGCCGGCAAGGAGATCGGACTGGCTCTCAACCAGGTGGCCAAGGATGACGAGAACATGAAACTCCGAACGCCGCTCAACGGATCGGAGGAGCGTCTGAAACCGGGACGCTGCTCGGGATTTGTGAAGATGATGGAGGACGGCAACATCTACTGGACTCACACAAGCTGGTGCTGCCTCTTCGCCCAAAGTTGCGCAATAACGTACGTGATCGGCTCCGACTTCCTGACCCAAAACACGTTCTGCCCCGGACAGTTCGGCTCTAACACCGATTTCGGATTCAACGGTCACGGAATCGGATTCAACGAGACCACCGAGACATACTTCTACAACGAGTCGAAGCCACTCGGCCTCTGGCTCACATGGAGAGCCGCCGCCGCCGAGATGTTCGCGCGCTCCATCGACGACTTCTACGACTATTTGAAGATGGACAACACGGGAACCTACCTCAACGCCTATATGCTTGTGGATGCCTACCGGGGAGAGTTCGGAATGATCGACATGAGCTACGCACGCTTCGCCCTCTTCAAAAGCGACGGCAAACAGCTCACCGTGAGCGACTCCACAGGCTACGAGCCCAACTTCCTCGACTGGGACCACCACATGGTTACCGAGACACATGTGCTCGGATGCAACATCCCGTCGTACAAGAGAATCTGGCGCGAACTGCAGACTATCGACGGAGCGCCCAAACGCCGCTACCAGCTGTGGCGCAACATCGCCAACGTCCATGACATGGAAAGCGCAAAGGCACTTGTGACCTACAACGAAAGTCTCGAGCCGATATCCATAGCCGGACGCTGGGACAAGAACATGGGGACATCGGAGTTCCTGCGCTATCAGCCACACGGGTCGATCGATGCCAAAGCGTTCAGCACCGCCAGAATCAGGGAGGTTCTTGAATCGCTGAGCATGAAGCCTTCGATAGACGGAAAAAAGACTTCGTTCGAGATGAAATTCGGAAGTCCATACATTGACGGCTCCCCCTTTATCTGGAGCGAAAGCCGCTGGGCCAGGTTCAAACTCCCCGAAGAGGAGGACTGCATCCCCGATGCCATCGACGGCGCATGGAATCCGGTGAAAATGTTCATGGAGTAATCCGGACAATATTCAACCATCATTAAAAGAAATATCATGGCTAATTATAAAGAAAATTTCAAAAACACGGAGGCTACCAGATTTGTCCTCGATGAATATACCTGCGGTTTCGCACAGTGCGTCGACAACAACTGGAACTATGCCATCTACGCGCAGAATCCGGACATCTGCATCTACCAGAACGAATACAACGCCGGATATGTGCAGGGAAAAGTCCAGACCGGCAAGACGATTCTGGCGACACGCGACAACTCATGGCGCAACTTCCTGATAGGAGCCACTCCCCAGGACGCCCTGTCGATAGAGGTCAGGCCGGAATACCTCACGACAGCTGCCCAGACCATAATCGAGAACTACAACTATACGTGCGACTGGGCGGAGGCCCGCAAGGATGACCCGATGGTACAGAAAATCATACGACTGATGATGCGCCAGCTGGGTATCTACGACGGAGCCGCCGGCAACGAGCCACGTAAGGATGTGGGTCTCGCCGACCTGAGACTGACAAACCATTCCTCAGAGCAGAGCAAGCTCGGCTACGACACAGACCCGCTCTCGTTTCTCGACGTGATTTTCATCAACTCGCAGTACGACCTGTTCGACTGCTTAGGCGACAAGCTCGGACTGGTTATGGGCTATGGCACTGTTCACAGGAAACGCGCGCCGGAAGACAAGCCGGACCACTGCACGGCATTCACCAAAGTGCTTCCCGACGGCAACGTGGTGTGGACGCACAACTCCTGGTGTTGCTTCTGGGCACAGTCCTGCGCGGTGACCTACGTGATCGGCGAAGACTTCGTGACACAGAATGCCAACTGCCCGGGCCAGTTCGGATCGAACACCGATTTCGGCTTCAACGGCAACGGCATAGGCTTCAACGAGACCACCCATGTAGACCTCTATGACAAGCCTAGGACAGCCGGTATATGGCTCACCTACCGCTCGGCTGCCGCAGAACAGTTCGCGCGCAGCATCGATGAGTTCTATGAGTACTGCAAGCTCGACAATACAGGCACATATCTGAACGGATATCAGCTTGTAGACGCCAACACGGGAGAGATCGGACTGATAGACATGAGCTACAACCGTTTCGTTCTCTTCAAATGCGACGGAAAGAAAATGGACATCGTCGACTCCACGGGTTACAAGCCCAATCACCTCGACTACGACCATCATCTGATCTCCACAAGCCATATTTTCGGAGTCAACCAGCCGGTATCGTGGTGGGTAGGCTACGAGCTCGAGAGCATGAACCTGCGTCCCATGCGCCGCAACCAGCTCTGGGCACGTCTGGGTACCGTGACCGACGTGGAGACTGCCAAAGACCTGATCACCTACACCGAGGACAGGGAACCGCTCTCGATCTATGGCCGGTGGGATCTCGGATACGGCACCACGGAGATGCCGAGAATACGTCCCGACGGTTCGGTCGACGCCAAGGCCTGCACAACAGAACTGATCAGGGAGACACTCGCCAGTCTGTCGAGAAAACCATCTATCACGGGCGACAAGCGATCGTTCTGGATGAAATACGGAACAGCCCACGTGCAACAGACTCCTTTCATCTGGAGTGCAAGCCAGTTCGCAGACATGAAGATGCCGGAGGAACAAGATTGTGTGCCCGACGCACTGGACGGCCGATGGAACCGCGTAAAGATGTTTATGGAATAAATGATCAAAATCAAAGGGACGGCCGCAGCGGACCGTCCCTTTCTTTATACTTGTCTCCTAATGGAAGACAATATTGTGGCTTTCAGCTGTCAGAACCAACGCACGTATGCGAAATCCTGACGGTGCGGCAGCCTGTCGTTCTTGGGATACATCCTGAGGGAGTAGCGGAACACTCCCGCCTCCTTCATCTGATCCTTTAGCTCGTAATGGTAGATGTCGCCTTCGTGACCGGTGATGACGAGGTCCTTGCGGCCGGAGTATGTGCTCACGCCATCCTTGTCCTTGTACATCACAAGTTCCACGCCGAGCGAATCGCCGAGGCCATTGGTGTTGACAGTGCAGCACACATCGAATCTGTCGCCGGTGCGTGCCGCTCCCTGGGCGTTGCTCTCGGTGAATTCGGAGCCGAGTACCTGGATGCCGTTCCAGCGGGAAGCGAAGTTCTCTTTCCATTCGACGATCTCGCGGGCCTCCTTGAAGTTATGGGCGGCGAGAGCGTGGCAACGGCGTGCCTCGGGCTCATAGAAGCGTGATATGTAGTCGTCGAGCTGACGCTTCATGGTGAAGTGGGGGGCAATGCGGCCTATCGAGCGCTTGATGTACTGTATCCACTCCGGACTGAATCCCTTGTAGTTCTTCTTGAAGTAGAGAGGTACGATCTCGTTCTCGAGCATGGAGTAGATTGTAGCCGCATCAAGCTTGTCCTGCTGGGCCTGGTCGGTATATGTACGCTTGTCGGTGAGCGCCCAGCCGGCATTCTCCGCGAAGCGGTAACCTTCGTACCACCATCCGTCGAGCACCGAAAAATTGAGGACACCGTTCATTTCTGCCTTCTCTCCCGATGTACCGGAAGCCTCGAGGGGACGCGTCGGGGTGTTGAGCCAGATGTCGACACCTGTCACGAGCCTTTTGGCCACAATCATATTGTAGTCCTCGAGGAAGATGATCTTGCCGGCGAACTGCGGCATTTTGGAAATTTCGGTGATACGCCTGATCAGACCCTGTCCGGCCCCGTCGGCCGGGTGTGCCTTTCCGGAGAATATGAACTGCACGGGGTACTGCTCGTTATTGACGATCTTGGCCAGACGGTCGAGGTCGGTAAACAGCAGATGGGCGCGCTTGTAGGTGGCGAACCGGCGGGCGAAACCGATTATGAGGGCGTTGGGGTTGATCTTGTCGAGCACCTTCACAACCTCGCTGGGATCACCCTGATTCTTGAGCCATTTTTCCTTGAAGTCGTTTCTGACGAAATCAATGAATTTGTTCTTCATCGTCATACGCATGCTCCAGATATCCTCGTCGGGCACGGCGAAGATATTGTCCCACATCTCGGGATTGCTCTGGTCCTCGAACAAGTTTTTGTCGAGATTCTTGCGGTAGAACGACTTCCATTCGGAAGCAGCCCATGTCGGCATGTGGACGCCGTTGGTGACGTAGCCCACATGAGACTCCTCGGGGGCGTAGCCTTTCCAGATGCCGGCGAACATCTTCTTCGACACCTCGCCGTGCAGCCAGCTAACACCGTTGGCCTCCTGGCAGGTGTTGAGGGCGAAGACGCTCATGGAGAAGCGTTCGTTGGTGTCGGGATTTTCCCTACCCATGTTCATAAGGTCAGCCCATGAGATACCGAGTCTGGCGGGGAACTCGCCAAGATATTTTCCGAAGAGCGACTCCTCGAAATAATCATGTCCCGCGGGGACAGGAGTGTGGACGGTGTATAGTGAGGATGCGCGGACCATCTCGAGAGCCACGTTGAAGGGAAGATGGTCATTGTTGACATAGTCCACAAGACGCTGGAGGTTGAGAAGCGCGGCGTGTCCCTCGTTACAGTGGTATATGTCGGTCTTGATGCCGAGTTTGTTGAGCATGAGAATACCTCCGATGCCGAGAAGATATTCCTGCTTGATACGGTTCTCCCAGTCTCCGCCATAGAGCTTATGTGTGATCTCGCGGTCCCACTCGGAATTGCAGTCGAGATCGGTGTCAAGCAGATACAGCTTCATGCGGCCCACATTTACGCGCCATACGTGGGCGTAGACAATGCGTCCGGGGTAAGGCACTTCGAGCAGCATCGGCTGTCCGTCCTCACCGAGAACAGCCTCGATGGGGAGCTGATCGAAGTTCTGCGACTCGTAGTTGGCGATCTGCTGTCCGTCGATAGATAGGGACTGCGAAAAATATCCATATTTATAGAGGAAACCCACGGCTGTCATATTGACACGGCTGTCGGATGCCTGCTTGATGTAGTCGCCGGCAAGCACACCGAGTCCACCTGAGTAGATTTTCAGACAGTTGCAGAGTCCGTACTCCATTGAGAAGTAAGCCACGGAGGGAATCTTGTCGTCCATCGGCTGCTTCATATAATCCTGAAAGAGCGCGTAGGTCTCTTTTATGCGTGCCATGAACATTTCGTCGGCGATGATCTCCTGACAGCGCTCGTAGCTCATCTGCTGGAGGAGCATCACCGGATTCTCCCCTACGCGGCGCCAGAGGTCACGGTCGAGGTCATGGAAAAGACGTTTTCCCTCCTGATTCCAAACCCACCACAGGTTCTTGGACATCTCTTCGAGAGGCTTGAGTTCCTTGGGAATCTCGGCGCTGACGGTGATGCAGCGCCAGTTGGGTTCGTTGGAGTTGCTAACTTGAAGTTTCATAATATTTTAATGTGTAATGATTATTATGTTTGTTTACGCAGGTATACCTGTTTTGCAGCTTCGCCTACTTGCGCGCGTTGCGGTCCATCGCGATCTCGAAGGCCCGGAAATAGTTTTCTATGAAGAATTTCCAGTCAGCTTTTGCGGCTGTAAGGAAGGCCATATTGCGGGCGTGCATCCGTCCATTGGAATCCTCGGCCTCATAGGCTACGGCATCGGCCACTATGCGGTTGCGCGCATCGATATAATTGGAATCCGTGCGGGCCTCCACCGAGACACCGCACCGGTCTATGCCGTTTTCGAAATTGTCGAGCACCCACTGTCCGAACCCGGCCTTGTCGTCGGTGACGGTCGGCACTCCGAAGGCCACGCTCTCGAGAGGAGTGTAACCCCAAGGCTCATAGTATGACGGGAATAGAGTGAGATCGAAGGCTGGGAGCAGATCATAATATGAGATGTTGACAATGCCGTCACTGCCGTCGAGATAACTCGGCACATAAATAACCTTGACGCGATCGAGTCTGCCCTCGGCCTGCAACTGCCGGATTCTGACGCAGACTTCGTCGGAGTCCTCGTTATTGAGGCGATGGGTAAGAAACGCGGGGGATATTTTTCCTGTCTGCGTGGAGTCGCCGTCGCGGAGTGCGGCTTCGAGCTGCGCGGAGGGACACCTGGTCCATCCGGGCACAAGGATGAAGGCGAGAGTCTTGTGTCCCTGCGGTATGCGCGCGTCCAGAGCCGCCACGCAGTCGAGAAAGAGGTCAAGTCCCTTGTTGCGGTATTCATGGCGTCCTGAAGTTGCAAGCAGGAAGGTGGAATCGTCATACTCATTGCCGTCGAGAAGCGAAGCCACGCGCAGGAGCGTCTGCCTTCCTTCGCGGCGCAGACGGTTATAGCGCACGGTCTTGGGGACAAAACCGGGTTCGAATCCGTTCGGTGTCACCACCTGGGGACGGATGCCGAGCAACTGGGCGCATTCGCGCGCGGTCACTTCACTGACGGTGGTGAAGCAATCAGCCTCATGGGCCGCGGCTTTCTCAAGAGAATGCTTCGACTCCATATTTAGCTCGCGGGCCATCTGGTCGCCGTTGTAGTTTGTGAAATAGTCGTAGAGGGGCTTGCCATTTCCGCAGATACTGCGTCCGATGCTGGTGGCGTGGGTGGTGAAGACGGTACTTGTCTTAGGCTGGATGAGCTTGAGGTAAAGAAGCCCCATTCCAGTGGTCCATTCATCAAAATGTGCGACGACATGTCCGGGACTCACACGCATATATGAGGTGAGGGCGCCGATAACAATGGCAGAAGCTACGGCAAACGCGCATGATTCGTCGTAATCGCCGTATGAATGCAGCGAATCCACTCCGAAGTTGACCCACATGTCGCCATAGATACCGGGCAGATGACGCACGGTCTCTCCCGGATCCACAAGTATCACCTGCGGCGCTCCGGGGATGTCCCACCGTCCCGTACGCACCCGGATACCCCACGGGAGATCCAGCTTGACGGCCGCCGACCTGAACATGGTCTTTCTTTCCTTAAAATGCGGAGAGGGGGTTTCTTCTGTCCAGATGTCCGGTCCTATGAAGACAAGCTTGTCTCCGAATTTCTGACCGAGCACTTTCGCCTTTGTTGAGAGAACAGCATAGATTCCTCCCACTTTATTGCAAACTTCCCAACTGGTCTCGAAAAGCATTTCTATCCTGCTTTCAAGTCCGGAGGGAGCCGAAACATCGGTTCCAGACTGTTTTTTTCGGGTTGTCATATAAATTCAATCTCGATCTAAAGTGTCTTTTAAAAATCAGTTATACAATCAATGGCTTCTGTCGCTAATGTTCTGTCGGCGTCTCTCAGGTGCCTTTGCCAGGGTTTCATAAGTCGTGATGCCTGCAGCACCCTTATTCGACTTGACAAAACCACTCCAAAATCCATCCGAAATAACATTAACCAATTTTTAAAAGCCACTTGGCAGTAAGCTCCGTTTTCCTTAATAGTGAGTTCTGCTGACCTTAATGATAAGTTCTGTTACGGAAGATTTCCATCAGGTATTGACAACGCAAAATTAATAAAAAAAAAAGTCGTACCGATAATTTTCAGGCAAAAATATGGA
>OFEY01001200.1_pt1 | contig 17876 bp, 15 predicted proteins | sample 1521251 | NCBI WGS metagenome assembly OFEY01 (sample SAMEA3504100, study PRJEB24116) | mouse gut metagenome | biome: mouse gut; feature: mouse-associated habitat; material: faeces | place: Denmark | collected 2011
CGTCCTGATCGGCGGGCGTGAGGCGCCCCAGAACCCAGTTGACGGTGTCCTCCCCACCGTGGGGAGAACGGCCTATGCCGAGGCGCAGGCGGTAAAAATCCGGCGTGCCCAGACGCTGCGTGATGGACTTGAGGCCGTTGTGCCCGGCGTTGCCGCCGCCCTTCTTGAACTTCATCCGTCCCGGCAGCAAGTCAAGCTCGTCATGCACGACGAGAATCCGATCCGGCGTGATGCGGTGCCAGGCGGCGAGGGGCTGGACACATTCGCCCGAGAGATTCATGAACGTCTGCGGCTTGGCGACGAGCCATTGATCCGGCCCACCGGGAAGCGTGGCCTTCCATAGCTCGCAGCGGAACTTGTCACCCGACATGGAAGAAACATTCCGGGCCTCGCGCAAAAGCTCATCCACAAAGAGAAAGCCCATATTGTGGCGGGTCGACTCGTATTGCCTGCCCGGATTGCCCAAACCGACGATCAGCCCTGCGACAGCCATAACAAACCTCTCTCAAAACATCGTTGACGTGACGAGCTCAGGCCACAAAAAAAGGAATCCTGTGGATTCCTTCCCGTTTTTCCTGAGCCCTTGAGCCGCCCCCGCTCGAAAAGGGGGGGAAGCAACATCGCCTCGGGGAGAGAAACCCTGCGGCACGACCCGGACGGGCCGTGGCAGAAATCCCTTGGAAGCAGCGCGGCCTTTCCCTTGGAAAGACGCCCCTTCCCTCCCCGAGGCGATACGTTTAGCTATTCAGCCGCCGCATCGTCGCCGCCGCCGGGCATGAGCACGGAAATAATGGCGTAGTTGTTGTCGTAAGCGGCCTTGACGCCTTCGGGAAGCTGCACGTCAGCGATCTGGATGGTCGTGCCCACGTCCATGCCGGAGATGTCGATGGTCACCTTGGCAGGCATATCGAGGGGCTTCGCCATAAGCTGAATCTGTTCGCGGTAGGTTTCGAGCTTGCCGCCCACCTTGGTGCCGCGAGCCACGCCGCTGAATTCGACGGGCACGGTGATCTTGACGGGCTTGTCGAGATCGACGCCGTAGAAGTCGATGTGCGTAAAGTTGCTCTTGATCGGGTCGCGCTGGGTCTGCCAGATGAGCACGGGATGCGTGCCTTCGCCTTCGATTTCAAGGTTGAACACTGTGGTGCGGCCAACCTGCGAGAAAATCTTGGTCAGCGCGCGGGCGGACATCTGGACGGGGATGTTTTCGCCCTTGGCGGTGTAGAAAACGCCGGGGACGAGTTCTTCCTGACGGGTACGGCGGTTCGCGCCCTTGCCGAGACCGGCGCGCTTCTGAACGCTGAGCACTTTAAGATCGGACATGTAAGTTCTCCTTGCCCTGCCGCGGCGCAACCGCGGGGGCAGATTCGCTGTGATGGCCGGAATCCCGGAGGATGCCGGAGAGGTTTTTCCTCGTTGCCTAGAAGAGCACGCTCACGGAAGAGCCCGTGTGGATGTTGTGGATGCTCTTGGCAAGGAGGCTGGCCACGGAAACGACCTGCAGCTTCGGGCAGACTTCAAGGCGTTCGGCGGACGGGATGGTGTCCGTGATGACGACCTTGGAAAAGACCGAGCTGTTGAGGCGTTCGAGGGCCGGACCGGAAAGGACACCGTGCGTGGCGCAGGCGTAGACCTCGCGCGCGCCTTCGCGCAGCAGCACTTCGGCCCCGGCGCAGATGGTGCCCGCGGTGTCGATGATGTCGTCCACGAGCACGGCGATCTTGCCTTCCACATCCCCGATGACGTGCGTCGCCGTGGCCTGATTGGGCCGGTCGCGGCGCTTGTCGATGATGGCGAGGGGAGCTTCGATGCGCTTGGCGAAGGAACGGGCGCGTTCCACGCCGCCGGCGTCGGGAGACACCACGACGATCTCGCCCTTCATGGCCATGAAGGGTTCAAGCAGCACCTGCGACGCGAACAGATTGTCCACGGGGCAGTTGAAGAAGCCTTGAATCTGTCCCGCATGCAAATCCACCGTCACCACGCGATGGGCTCCGGCGGTAGACAGGAAGTCGGCCACGAGCTTGGCGCTGATGGGCGCGCGCGGGCTGACCTTGCGGTCCTGACGGGCATAGCCGTAGTAGGGGATGACAGCGGTGATGCGGCCCGCGCTGGCGCGCTTGAGCGCGTCGAGCATGAGGCAGAGCTGCATCAGATTGAAGTTCACGGGCGCGCAGGTGGGCTGAATGACGAAAACATCGTCGCCGCGCACGCTGCTGCTGATTTCGATGCGGCTTTCGCCGTCGCTGAACTTCTCGCACAGGGCCGGGGTCAACTGGCAGCCGAGGTGTTCGCAAATGGCCTGAGCCAAAGGCGCGTTGGCGGTGCCGGTCAGAATTTTGAGATCGCCGTACATAAGGGGAGGCCTTCCGGTTGAGAAACCTCTAAAGCGCAAAAAAATGGCTGGGGCGGAAGGACTTGAACCCTCGAATGACGGGACCAAAACCCGTTGCCTTACCTGCTTGGCTACACCCCAGCGTGACAAAGATTTCCTTGACGGGTGGAAATCTTACAATGCGTGGACATGAACGGCCACGTCTTTTTCCCGGAAACCCTCCGCCACCCTGCGGGCGTCCTCCGCCCTCCTGAACAGGCCGAACAGGGAGGAACCGCTGCCGCTCATCACGGCCACAAACGCTCCTTCCCGAAGAAGCCGTTCCCGGAGGCGGCGCAAACGGGGAAACGCCTCGAACACGGGCGGCTCAAAACTGTTTTCAAGCCAACGGATCGAAGCCCTGCCCGCGGAAGGGTTCTGAGAGGCATGGTTTATAGCCTCATTCCGGCCTTCTGTCAACGGCACGGGGCGGCTTTTCGCCCATCTGTCCCACGCGCCGTAGGCCCACGGCGTGGAGACGCGCTCGGCCGGGCAGAGCAGAACAAGGCTTGCCCCACCCACCCCGGATTCCTCCAGCCATGCCGGGCAGGGCGCGAGGCGCTCCCCAATGCCCGAGGCACGGCAGGGAACATTATAGAGGAAGAAAGGCACGTCCGCCCCGATGCGGGCCGCCAACGCCGCCAGATCGGAAACTGGCAAAGGCGCGGGGGCGATGGCGTTCAACCAGCCGAGGAGCGCGGCGGCGTCCGCGCTGCCCCCGCCAAGCCCCGCCCCGTGCGGGATGCCCTTCTCAAGCGCCGCCTTCACCGCCGGGCGAAAACCCGACGCCTCGGCAAAAAGGCGGTAGGCTTTGGTCAGCGTGTTGTCCACGGGATCGATGCCCGGCACGTCGCAGCCGAGGGTCAGCCCCGCCCCGCCGCCGGGGGAGAGGCGCAGCGTATCGAAGGGCTCGCGCAAGGGCACGAACACCGTATCCAGCTCATGCCAGCCATCGGGCCGCACGCCCGTAATCCGCAGCGTCAGGTTGATCTTGCAGCCCACCCGCAGGCTTGTCTCCTCACCGCTTGCAAAGCGTTCCCGCATCCCTTGCGTTTCCACCGTTCCGCCTCCTTGCCGCGCCCAAGGCGCTGTTTGTCCGTCCAAACGATATGTTCCGATTTTCTTTTATCATCTTTCGTGTTCCAACGTTTGACAAGCCCTGTGGACTCATGGCACAAAACCCGTGTCTAAGAGGCTTTCCATCCTAAAAATACGGATGGGGGGCGCAAGGGGGTTCCTTCGCCTGCCGCCTTTTTGGACGGAGGAAGGCGGGAGGTTCTATCTCCCTGACAACACCAACGATACCCGAGAGGGGGAGGTTTCTATGGCACGCGCATGGATGAAAGCGGCTGTCGCGGGCATGGCCATCATGGCTATGGCCGCCCCGGTGCATGCTGCCGACACGATCAAAATCGGCGTTCCCGGCGCCCACTCCGGCGACCTTGTTTCCTACGGGATGCCGAGCCTCAACGCGGCCCGCATCGTCGTGGAGGAATACAACGCCAAGGGCGGCATCCTCGGCAAGCAGATCGAAATCATTGCCCAGGATGACCAGTGCAAGCCCGAACTCGGCACCAACGCCGCCACCAAGGTTCTTTCCGAAGGTGCGGCCGTCGTGATGGGCTCCATCTGCTCCGGTGCGACCAAGGCGGCCCTGCCGATCTACAACGACGCGAAGATCGTGTCCATTTCCCCCTCGGCCACCACGCCCGAACTCACCCAGAGCGGCGAGCATCCCTATTTCTTCCGCACCATCGCCTCGGACGACATGTCCGGCCATCTCGCCGGGACCTTCGCCAAGGACAAGCTCGGTCTGAAGAAGGTGGCCCTCCTGCACGACAAGGGCGACTACGGCCGCGGCTTCGTCAACTACGCCCGCGAAATCCTCGAAAAGGGCGGCGTGGAAATCGTTCTTGAGGAAGGCATCACTCCCGGTGCCGTGGACTACGGCGCGGTGATCCAGAAAATCCGCAAGTCCGGCGCCGAGGGCATCATCTTCGGCGGCTACCATCCCGAAGCCTCCAAGCTCGTGCAGCAGCTCGCCAAGAAGAAGGTGCAGGTTCCCTTCATCGGCCCCGACGGGGTGAAGGACGCCCAGTTCATCAAGGTAGCCGGCAAGAACGCCGAAGGCGTCTACGCCACCGGCCCCACCGACGTTTCCAAGCTGCCCATGAACATTCAGGCGCACGAGAACCACAAGAAGAAGTACGGCTCCGAGCCGGGCGCCTTCTATGACAACGCCTACTCCGCGACCATCGCGCTGCTCGAAGCCATCAAGGCCGCGGGCGGCACCGATTCGCAGAAGATCATGGAAGCCCTGCGCACCAACGAAGTGGACACGCCCCTCGGCAAGATCAAGTTCGACGCCAAGGGCGACGCCGAAGGCATCGGCTTCTCCATCTATCAGGTGCAGAAAGGCCAGTTCGTCGAGCTGAAGTAACGATCCACGCGCATCCGCCCGCCGGATACGCGACGCCGCACGTTCACCCTGCATCTTGCCCTTTGCCGCGAGGTGCAGGGTGAACCGCACGTAATATCCGGCGGACGACAAGGCGACGATCCTTTATTTTCCACTATTTTCGGCATTCCATCACCGCGCGGGCGGAATGGGACGTTTCAGGGAGCAGCTTCCCGGACGGGGCTTCGCCTTTCGCCGGAGCAACCAGCGAGCAAGGCCAATGGATTTGCAATATTTCATCGAACTTTTTTGCGGCGGGCTCACCAGAGGCAGCATCTACGCGCTCATCGCGCTGGGCTACACGATGGTGTACGGGATCATCGAGCTTATCAACTTCGCCCACGGCGAAATCTACATGATCGGCGCCTTCACCGCGCTCATCGTGGCGAGCGCCCTCGGGATCATGGGCTTCCCGGCCGCGGGGATCATCGTCATTGCGGCGCTGGCGGCGGTCATCTGGTGCGCGGCCTACGGCTATACCATCGAGAAGATCGCCTACCGCCCCCTGCGCGGCGCGCCCCGGCTCTCTCCCCTCATCTCCGCCATCGGCGTGTCGATCTTCCTCCAGAACTATGTGAGTCTGGCCCAGACCTCCGACTTCGTGGCCTTTCCTCAGCTCATCGGCGAATTCGAGTTTCTGGACCCCATTTCCCACATCATCGGCACCAGCGACTTCCTGATCATCGCCACGAGCTTCGTCACGATGGTGGCCCTGACCCTCTTCATCCAGTACACCAAGATGGGCAAGGCCATGCGCGCCACCGCGCAGAACCGCAAGATGGCCATGCTGCTCGGCATCGACGCCGACCGGATCATCTCGCTGACCTTCATCATCGGCTCGTCGCTGGCGGCCATCGGGGGCGTGCTCATCGCCAACCATGTGGGCCAGATCAACTTCTTCATCGGCTTCATTGCGGGCATCAAGGCGTTCACGGCGGCCGTGCTCGGGGGCATCGGGTCCATCCCCGGCGCGATGGTCGGCGGCCTTGTCCTCGGCCTGTGCGAGAGCTTTGCCAGCGGCTACGTGTCGAGCGCCTACGAAGACGCCCTCGCCTTCGCCCTGCTGGTGCTCATTCTTATCTTCCGTCCGGCGGGCATCCTCGGAAAGCCCAAAGTCCAAAAGGTTTAGGGGGTCGTCATGAACATTATCCTCAAGGCGCTCATGGTCAGCGTGTGGTTCATGGCGCTCACCTTCCCGCTCGTCGTCATGAAGGTCGACGCGCTGAACAACGCCATCTCCTTCCGCTGGGAAAACATGGCCACCATCGGTGCGGGAGCCTTCGTGCTCTCCATTTTCTGGCGCTGGAGCATGGAACGCAAGGCCAGCGGCCGGGCGTCATCCGGGCCTTCCCTTTTCGCGCGTACCCTTGAGCAGGTCCGCCAACCCAAGACCCGCGTGGCCTGCCTCGGGCTTATCGCCGCGCTGATGATCGCCATGCCCTTCATCAGCTCCATGTATCAGGTCAACATCATGATCTCGGCGCTGATCTACATCATGCTCGGCCTCGGCCTGAACATCGTGGTCGGCCTCGCCGGACAGCTCGTGCTCGGCTACGCGGCCTTCTACGCCGTGGGCGCGTATACCTACGGCCTCCTGAACACCTATTTCGGCCTCGGCTTCTGGGCCGTGCTCCCGGTGGGCGGCATCATGGCGGCGCTGTTCGGGCTCATGCTCGGTTTCCCGGTCCTGCGGCTCAAGGGCGACTATCTGGCCATCGTCACCCTCGGCTTCGGGGAAATCATCCGCCTCGTGCTGGAAAACTGGACCGATGTCACCAAGGGCTCCTTCGGCCTCTCCAACCTCAGCCGCCCTTCCTTCTTCGGCATGGAAATGGGCGTGACCGAGGCCACCAACTACATTTACTACATCGTCCTCGCGGCCGTGGTCGTGACCATCATCGTGGTCGGACGGCTCAAGCATTCCCGCATCGGCCTTGCCCTGCAAGCCCTGCGCGAAGACGAAATCGCCTGCGAAGCCATGGGCATCGACCTGACCAAGGTGAAACTTTCGGCCTTCGCGCTCGGCTCCTGCTGGGCGGGCTTCGCCGGAGTCATCTTCGCGGCCAAGACGACCTTCATCAACCCCGCGAGCTTCACCTTCATGGAATCAGCCATGATCCTCTCGATGGTGGTGCTCGGCGGCATGGGCTCCGTGCTCGGCGTGACCATCGCAGCGGCCATTCTGGTACTTGCGCCCGAATACCTGCGCGCCTTCTCGGAATACCGGATGCTGCTTTTCGGCGCGGTCATGGTGATCATGATGATCTACCGCCCGCAGGGGCTCATTTCGGGTGAAAAGCGTACCTACAAAATCACGAACAAGGACAAGGTCGACCGCACCGAATCGGTCTTCGATGCTCCTGCCGCCGGAGGTCAGGCATGAATACCCCCGTGCTAGAAGTAAGCAACCTGTCCAAGAACTTCGGCGGATTGCGCGCCCTCAACGAAGTGGACCTCACTATCAACAAGCAGGAGATCGTCGCGCTCATCGGTCCCAACGGCGCCGGGAAGACCACGTTCTTCAACTGCATCACCGGCATCTACGTGCCTACCGAAGGCACGGTGCAGCTGCACACGGCCGAAGGCGGGACTGTGACGCTCAACGGCATGAAGCCCAACGAGATCACCGCGCTCGGGATGGCCCGCACGTTCCAGAACATCCGCCTCTTCCCGACCATGACCGTGCTCGAAAACGTCATGATCGGCCGCCATTGCCGCACAAAGGCGGGCATCCTCGGCGCCGTGCTGCAAGACCCGCGCACCCGGCAGGAGGAGCAGGACACCATCGACCGCAGCTACGAGCTTTTGCGCGAGGTGGGCCTGAACATGCACTACAAGGACGAGGCGCGGAATCTCCCCTACGGCGCGCAGCGGCGGCTTGAAATCGCCCGCGCGCTGGCGACCGATCCCTCCGTGCTGCTGCTCGACGAGCCCGCAGCGGGCATGAACCCGCAGGAAACCCTTGAGCTCAAGACGCTCATCCTGCACCTGCGCAAGGAGTTCGGCCTCTCCATCCTGCTCATCGAGCACGACATGTCGATGGTCATGTCCCTTTCGGATCGCATCTACGTCATGGAATACGGCTCCCGCATCGCCATGGGCACGCCGCAGGAAGTGCGCGAGAATCCCCGGGTCATCAAGGCCTATCTTGGAGAGTCCGACCATGCTTGAGCTTCGCAACGTCAATACCTTTTACGGCAATATTCAGGCGCTCCGAGACGTCAACCTGCGCATCGGCGATGGGGAAATCGTGACCCTCATCGGGGCCAACGGCGCGGGCAAGAGCACCACGCTCATGACCATCTGCGGCGGAACGCCTCCGCGCAGCGGCGAGGTCTTCTTCAAGGGTCAGCCCATCCATGCCATGAAGCCCAACAAAATCGTTGCGCTGGGCATCAGTCAGGTACCTGAAGGCCGCCTTATCTTCCCCGATCTCACCGTTCAGGAAAACCTCGATCTTGGGGCCTTCCTGCGCAACGACAAGGACGGCATCAAAAAAGACCTCGAATACATCTTCGATCTCTTCCCCATCCTTGCCCAGCGCCGTACCCAGACGGGCGGCACGCTCTCCGGCGGCGAGCAGCAGATGCTGGCCATTTCCCGCGCGATTATGGCCCGGCCCACGCTGCTCCTGCTCGACGAGCCCTCCCTCGGCCTCGCACCTATCATCATTCAGCAGATTTTCTCCATTATCGAGAAGATCAATGCCGACGGGACCACGGTTTTCCTCGTGGAGCAGAACGCGAATCAGGCCCTGCGTATCGCCCACCGCGCCTACGTCATGGAGAACGGGCGCATCGTCATGGAAGACGCTGCGGACCGCCTCCTCGCCAACCCTGACGTGCAGAAGGCGTATTTGGGGATGTAGGGAATTGGAGGGGGGAAGGGGAAACTTTCTCCAGAAAGTTTCCCTTTCCCCTCCCCAATCTCCCATCACCTCCGATACTGTTCCGGCAAAGCCTGCTTGAAGACGACCACCAGTTCCTTGATGGGCTGCACCATGCGCGATTGCTTGATGAAGCTCGCGTCGCTGATGAAGTAGGTGAGCAGGGAAACCATGACCGCGCAGATGAGAAAGCCTTTGACCCCGCCCACAGCGGCCCCGGCGATGTGGTTGATCCAGTCGGCGTAGGCCATCTTGAGGAAGGAGTGCAGGGCGCGGGCGCACATGCTGACGACGAACATCACCATGCACAGGATAAGCACGTAGGCCACGATGTAGACCCAGTGCGACGGGGTATAGCGGGCGAAAATCTGGCCCAGTTCTCCGTAGTAGCGCCCGGCCAGCCAGACGCCGCCGAGGATGCCCACCAGCCCGGCCACCTCGTCGAGGAAGCCGCGCAGCGCGCCGCGCAGGGTAAAGAGGGCGATGATCGAAAGCAGGACCAGATCAAGGACATTCAGGTCGTAGGGGATGGTCATAAGGAGCGAGGGGGTTGGGGTGAAAAGAGGCCGTTGAAACCGCCTCCCTGTTCATACGGCAGACGCCGCAATCCGAAGATCGCAGCGTCTGGAAAATCATGGCGTCCCGCCGGAACGCCGTCCTTGAGCGGGACCTCCCCGCCAGGTGCTGGGGAGAAGGCCACACGCTCGGGGAGGGAGAAACGACATTTCCCCTCCCCGGCAGGCTTACTTGTTCAGCTCACGTTCCTGCGGGAACATGGGAAGATAGCGGTAGGAGAAGGCGAGGCAGAGCCACGCGTAGGCGATGACCATAAAGGACGCGCCCCATTCGGCCCAGTTCGGGTTGTAGAATTCCCACGAGTCGAAGGGCATGACCGGGATGGCGAGGGCCTGTACGGTCATGACGTAGCGGTTGATGGTCACGCCGACGCAGGCGAGGATGCCGCCGAGATAGAAGAGCGCGGGATTGGCGCGCAGCTTCTTCATGAAGAGCAGGGCCGCCGGCAGCACGCCGCAGACGACGAGTTCCGCGAAGAGAAGCCATCTGCCGTAGATCCAGCCGTGGAACATCTGATCGAAGGTCATCCCGGCGCGGGGCAGGATGCCCCATACCCAGCCGGCCGTGTCGATCAGCTTGAACACCATATAGATGGTGAACATCGTCCCGGCGATCTTGCCCATGAGCTGCTTGACGTCCCACGAGACCAGACGGCGGCCGGTGAGCTTTTCCATGAACGTGCACACAAGCACAGTGAACATGGGGCCGGAACCGACGGCTGAGAGGATGTACAGGAAGAAGGTCCACGGCCAGATGAAGAAGCCGTCGCGGAAGATGTAGGGGCGGGCGAAAAGCACGCCGTACATGCCGCCGAGAGAGCCCTGATGGAACGTGGACAGGAAGGCGCCGATGCCCGCGAAGAGGGGCATGATCAGGTGGAAGTTATGGGCGATTGCGTGCGCCAGCTTCCCCTTGATGGTCTGGCGGTTTTCGAGCATCAGCGGGATGTATTCGATGATCAGCACCGTGCAGTAGCAGGTGATGCAGAAGATGACTTCCGTGAGCATCGAATGCACGTTGGGATGCCAGTAGCCGAACCACGCCCGGAGGGGCTGGCCGATGTCGAGGACAAGCACGAGCATGGCCCCGGAATAGCACAGGAAGCCCACCACCACTGTCAGGTTGATGATGTTTTTCAGGGCGTCGATGTTCAGGAGGTAGCGCAGCGCGCCCGTGAAGAAGGCGCCGGCGCCGAGGGCGATGACCGCGAGGTCGAAGGTGATCCACAGGCCGAAGCCGAAGTAGTCGTCAAGGCCCGTTTCGCCGAGGCCGTAGGCCAGCACGCGGAACGCGGCGTAAGCCCCCCAGAGGCCCACCAGCGCCACGGGGACGAGATGCAGGAGGAATTTCAGCAGCGAGCAACGCGGGCACCCTTCCGGGAAGAGTGCGGCGTCGACGGGCTGATTGTAGTTTTTCGCTTCCATTGACCTACCCCTTGGTCTTTTCGTTTTCCAGATAGTTGTCACCGAGACGGCGCACCCATTCGCGGCTGCTCAGGTAGTACACCTGCGGGTCGGTTCCCAGACGTTCGAGCAGGCGGAAGGCGTTGGGGCTGCGGATGAGGTCATACACCTTATGGGCGGGATTTTTGGAATCCCCGAAGGTGATGGCCCCGTTGGGACACGCCTCGGTGCAGGAGGTCACGTAGTCGCCGTCGGCCAGCTCATAAGGATTGCGCTTTTCGGCAATGGCCTTGTCTTTCGCCATCATCCAGCGGTGATGGCAGAAGGTGCATTTCTCCACCACGCCGCGCGGCCGCACGGAAACGTCGGGGGTGAGCGTCTTTTCCATGCCTTCCGGCCAGACCGGATCGTGCCAGTTGAAGTAGCGGGCATGGTAAGGGCACGAGGCCATGCAGTACCGGCACCCGATGCAGCGGGGGTAGACCTGGCTGACGATGCCGCCTTCCTCGTTCTTGTCCGTAGCCACCACAGGGCAGACGGACACGCAGGAGGGCTTGCCGCACTGCATACAGGGGCGGGGCAGGTATGCCGTATCGTGATCCGGGAAGGGCTTGTTGTTGGTCAGGCGGTAGACCTTCATCCAGTTGATGGTGCGGACCTTGTTGGTGCCGTCCGGGTTGGGGGCCACGTTGTTCTCGGCCTGACACGCCACCATGCAGGCGCCGCAGCCCGTGCACTTGTCGAGATCGACGACCATCGTCCATCGAATATTGAAACTTTTCACTTCGGACATGATAGCGAATCCTTATGCTTTGGCGACGCGCACGCGGGTATTGTTCCAGACGGGAAGGCCAGCGAAGCTCCCGACGGCGAGGCCCGCGAAGCCGGGCTCGGAAACGGGCGTGACCAGCGTCATGACGTTCATCCCCTTGCCGTCGTTGAACTCGCCGAAAGCCGTATGCCCGAAACCAAGGGTCAGGGCCACGGTATCGGCGGTGACGCCTTCAAAGACGCGCAGCCGCGCCCGGACCTGCCCGGCGTCGTTGGAGAGCGTGACGACGTTGCCTTCGTAAAGGCCGAGCTTTTTGAGGGTCGCGCTGTTCAGTGCGGCGACAAGCATGTCCTTTTCCAGCTCTTCATTGGTGATCGTCTTGGTGTTGAAGGGCGGGATGGCCGTTTCGGGCGTGCCGAGGGCCAGCTTGCCGACAAAGGCCACGGCCACTTCCTTGTCGGGAAGCGCGCCGCCCTTGACGGTCTGGGCCAGCTTGCCGAGCTGTTCCACTTCGTTGGGGGTGAAGCGGTAGGCAAGCAGCTTTTGGGGGACCACCACGTCACTTTCGTAGGCGTTGCCCTCGCTCAGCGAGCCCCAGTCCGCGCCGATGGCGTGGGCTTTGGCCTTGAGCATGGTCACTACGTCGGAGACGCCCAGATTCACGCCCAGCTTGTAGGCCAGGTTGATGAGCACCTCGCCCGCGGGCCGTGCCTGATGGAGCGGTTCGGCCACGGGCTGGACCAGCGTATAGATGAATCGGCCGTACCCGAAGGGCTGCGCGACGTCGTCGTAGCGCTCAAGCCCGAGGGCGTTGGGCAGCACGAGATCGCAGCGGCGTGCGGTTTCGTCGAAGAAGCAGGTGAAGGCCACGGAGAAGGCGCTCTTTTTGAAGACGGCCTCGATGTCCTTGCCGGGTAGGGCATAGAAGGGATTGGCTTCATAGACCATGAGCACGTCGACTTCAGGCATGGTGCCCTTGGCCGTTGCAGCGGCGTATTCGACGAGATCGCCTTCCATAAGCTGCTCATAGGTGCCGCCGCCCTGCACCACCGCCGGGGCGGTGGGGATGAGGCGCATCCCGCCGGGTTTGTTGACACGGTCGAGTAGCATATTGATGGCCATGCCGAGGCGCATGGGACCCGTGCCGCCGCCCGCGTCCATGTCGGAACCCACGATGACGAGGGGCTTCTCGGCCTTTTTGAGGCCCTCCACGACGGCCTTGAAACGGTCGGGCATCAGGCCCGTAGCTTGGCAGGCCTTTTCCGGGGTCCACGGGGCGACGAGCGCCTTGAAGACGTCGAGCCCGTCCGCAGGAGCGGCCACGCCGTCCTTGATAAGCTGATGGGCCACGCCGAGGAGCAGATAGAGTTCCGTGCCCGGCTTGATGGGCAGCCAGAGGTCGGCTCCGGCGGCAGTGTTGTTCTGCACCGGCCCGGCATAGGCCAGCCGCATGGCGGGCTTGCCTCCGGCAGGACGGGCGTTGCCCCACGCGCGGCGGTTGGCCACGACGGTGCCCCACGTTTCCAGCACGTTGGCGCCCACGGCGAAGACATAGTCGCTGTCGGGGACGTCGAAGCCCACGCGCCCGCGTCCGCCCATGAGCTTCCACGCCTGCGCCGCGGCCTGCGCGTCGCTGGGCATAAGGAAGAAGCGGCCCGACCCCATCTGGTTGACAAAGCCGGAGAAAAGCTCGCTCATGGTACCGTTTTCGTCGCCAGAGATGCAGACCACGGCCTCGCGGTCCGCTTTTTTCCTTTTGGCGTCCGCGAGCTTATGCAGGAGGAGCGTTTCGGCCTGCTCCCACGTGATTTCGCGGTAGCCGCCGTCGGTGTTGCGCAGCAGGGGGCGCTTGAGGCGCGCCGGGCTGTAGCGCATCTGTACTTCGGTCACGGCCAGCGCGGAGATGCCGCCACGGCTGAGCGGGCTTTCGGGATCACCGAGAACGCGCACCGGGCGGCCGCCGACGAGACGGACCCGCGTGCCCACCGCAGAGGGGCACACTTTGCTGGTGGTGCGGATATAGGTGTTTTCGTGATTGCCGTATTGCAGGGAAGGAATCCAGGGCCAGTTCTGCGACCAGATGGAAATGTCGTCGAGCCCCTTCCAGACCACAGGAGTCGCCAGCGTACCCACGGCGGCCCCGCCGATGAATTTCAAAAAGCCTCGTCTGTCAAGCATTGGCGTCTCCTCACTTGTGGCAGACAAAGCAGGCGTTACTGGCATTGGTGCTGCCAAGGTGACTGGGATCAGCGTGACATGCCTCACACTGCCACATCTTCATGGTGTTCTGGCTGTAGCCCGTAATCCTGTTCTCGCGGAAGACGGGCGGATTCTTGCCCTTGGTCACGTCGAGGTGACAGGCGGAACAGAGTTCCCGTTCCGAGAAATCGTGACAATTGTTGCAGGTCGCGAGCGAGTGAACGGCATGGCTGAAGAAGACGTTGTCGGGCTGCTTCTGGTAGTTCTTCCATGCCACCTCTTTGCCCGTCTTGACGTATTCGTCATAAAACGTCCGTTCGGCCTTGCTCGTGCCGAGCAGCTGCGAATGGCAGACCGCGCAGTCCCGTGTGGACGGAAGCCCGGAAAAGGTTCCGTCGGCGCGCAGGTAGTGACAGGTCGAACACTCCATCGAGGCGTCCTTCAGGTGCGTCTCATGGCTGAACTGCACCGGCTGCGCCTGTTTGCTGAACAAGAAATCGGGAAAAAGCCACCAGCCAAACACGAGTGCGGCGACGACGCCCAGAATAAACGGTGCGGGACCGCTTCCGAGTTTCGCCAGCCTGCGGGCCTTCTCGTGGGAAGGCGTGTTGTTCTGCCTATCCTCCATACCCTTCGCCTCTTGAAATGGTTGCGTTGCTGAAAACCATTCGCCTCCGGCCACCCAGTCGTGCAGTGAACCTTCCCGGCGTTCCCTTTGGAACAAGGGGACGCTTTTTCACTGTCATCATGGTGTAGGCGAGCGGACAAACACGTGTCAAGGTGCGGGCCCACATTCTGTGGGCCTCTTGGCCGCCCGTCGGCCGTTTACGCCGTGGGGACGGAATCGCCCGGGAAAAAAGCGTCTTGCGCCTCATCCGGGGCAGGCCCGGAAAAGGTTTCTTTTGCAGAAGATCACGAACGTGATCAGGCTGTGCTTTTTTTCCCGAAGTGGGCGAATTCTGTCAAAATCGTCATAACCTACAATATATCTCTCTCATTGGAAAGAGCTAAAAGAATACAAAAAAAGAAGACGATTCTCTAACGGAATCAGAAGATTTCTCAAGGCACCATCCCAGAAGGGGATGCGCCGAGCGGACATGGAAAGGCGGAGAGGGTTTTTTCTTGACCCGCCCGCCACTCCGCTTTATGAAGGGCAATATCCGTCGGGTACGCCGCGGCGGAACGCGGAAGGGTGGCAGAGCGGCTTAATGCGGCGGTCTTGAAAACCGTTGACGTCGTGAGGCGTCCGGGGGTTCAAATCCCTCCCCTTCCGCCAAACTTCAGTCCATAACAGTTCATTTTAGGCCATAACTCTTTGTCATCAAGGAGTTATGGCCTTTTTCCGTCTATGGGAAATAGCCACAGGCAATGGTTTTCCCCCTCATCCTCAAAAGGAGGAGAGGTAGAAGCAGGGTAACAGGTCCGGCGGCCTGTCGTCCCAAATTTTTTTTACTATATTGATTTCATTACAGAAACACTATCAGAGCCGTTTAAAACTCTCCTCATGATGCTCAGATGTCATCTGCCTTTTGGCGCCACATACTCCTTTGGAAAGAGGCAGAGCGGCACGCCCTAATAGGCCAGCACCTCATGGCCGTCTTCGGTCACCAGCACCATGATTTCCCATTGCGCCGAGGGCAGGCCGTCTTCGGTGCGGATGGTCCAGCCGTTGGCCTTGTCCAGCGTGATGGCCGCGCGGCCCATATTGATCATGGGCTCGATGGTGAAGATCATGCCGGGTACGAGGAGCATGTCCGTACCGCGTTTGGTGACGTAGCTGACGAAGGGCTCCTCATGAAATTTGAGGCCCACGCCGTGGCCTCCCACTTCGCGGACGACCGTATAGCCGTGCGCGCGGGCGCAGTCGTGCACGGCCTGCCCCATATCCCCCAGAAAACCCCACGGCTTCACTTCCGCGAGGCCGCGTTCCACGCATTCGCGGGCAACGTCCACCAGACGGCGTTTTTCGGCGTTCACCGTCCCGATGCAGAACATGCGGGAAGAATCGGAAAAGTAGCCCTTGTAGATGGTGGAAACGTCCACGTTGACGATGTCGCCGTCCTTGAGCGTGATCTCTTCGGAGGGGATGCCGTGGCAGACTTCTTCGTTGATGGAGGTGCAGGTGCTTTTCGGGAAGCCCCGGTAGCCGAGCGGGGCGGGGACGCCGCCGAGTTCTTTGGTTTTCTCGAAGACCAGCCGATCCACGTCCGCCGTGGTCATGCCCGCCCGGATATGTTCCGCGACGTGATCAAGCACGGCGATGTTGACGAGGCCGCTTTCGCGGATGCCCGCGATGTGCCCGGCGTTCTTGAGGATGGCGCGGGGCGGGACGAGATGCCCCCGGTGCGCGTATTCGGCGATCTTTGCATCATAAGGCGTATGCAGGGCCCTGGGCTGGCGGCTGCCGCACCAGCTCGGGCCCTTGGAAGATTTTTGTTTCACGTGTTTTCTCCGTGGGTTGGCCGCCATTTGGGAGAGGTTCCCCGGGAAGCCGCCGGGGGGAGCCGTCCCGGTCGGGCGGACCCGCCGACCATACGCCGGGGGGCCGCGCTTGTCGAATGGGCAAGGGGAAGGTGGTTTTACATTGACATATCAAGCTATAGTGATATAGCCTCCCATCCACGCCTTCCGCCAGCCTTTTCAGGGCTTCTTTCCGGCCCGGGCACGGTGTAAGGCGGCCATTTCCGCCCCGGCGCGCAAGGGTGCGCGCAGGTTCTTGGATGGCAAACGCCTGCTTCAGGTATTTCCGCCCCCCCACGCGGGTGCGCGCCTGCCCTTAACGGAGACTCCGCATGGAAATCGAAACCCAATGTCTGTATGAAGGGTATTCCCCCAGGAATGGGGAACCGCAAACCCTGCCCATCTGCCAGAGCACGACCTTCAAGTATGAATCCACCGAGCAGGTCAGCAAGCTCTTTGATCTGGAGGAAGCGGGCTTTTTCTATACCCGCATCGCCAATCCCACCGTGGACGCCGTGGAGCGCAAAATCGCCGCGCTTGAGGGCGGCGTGGGGGCCATGTGCACGTCGTCCGGGCAGGCGGCAACCATGTTCGCCATCCTCACGCTGGCCTCGGCGGGGGATCATTTCGTCAGTTCCTCGGCCATTTACGGCGGCTCGCTCAACCTTTTCGCCGTGACCCTGAAAAAACTCGGCATCGAAGTGACCTTCGTCGATCCCGAGGCGTCCGAAAGCGAGATTCAGGCGGCCTTCCGGCCCAACACCAAGGCGCTGTTCGGGGAGACCATCGCCAACCCGAGCATCGACGTGCTCGACATCGAGAAATTCGCCCGCATTGCCCATGCCAACGGCGTGCCCCTTATCATCGACAACACCTTCGCCACGCCCGTGCTGTGCCGCCCGCTGTCGTTCGGGGCGGACATCGTCATCCACTCCACCACCAAGTATATCGACGGCCACGCCCTTCAGATGGGCGGGGTGATCGTGGACGGCGGCTCTTTCGACTGGACCAACGGCACGTTCCCGGACTTCACCACGCCGGACGAGTCCTATCACGGCATCGTCTACGCGGAGGCCTTCGGCAAGGCGGCCTATATCGCCAAGGCCCGCGTGCAGCTCATGCGCGACATGGGGGCCTGTCAGACGCCCTTCGGCGCCTTCCTCATCAATCAGGGGCTGGAGACGCTGCCCCTGCGTATTGAGCGGCACAGCCAGAACGCCGACGCCGTGGCCCATTGGCTCGTGAAGCACGATAAGGTGGCGTCCGTGAGCTATCCTACGCTTGAGGATAGCCCCTACCGCGAACGCGCCGCCAAATACCTGCCCAAAGGATGCAGCGGCGTTCTCTCCTTCTCGCTCAAGGGCGGGCGCGAGGCCGGGGCGCGCTTCATCGACAGCCTGAAAATGGCCTCTCTGCTCGTGCACGTGGCGGACATCCGTACCTGCGTGCTGCATCCGGCCAGCTCCACCCACCGCCAGCTCACCGACGAGCAATTGGCGAGCGCGGGGATCACGCCCGGCATGGTGCGCCTTTCCGTAGGCATCGAGAACATCAAGGACATCATCGCGGACCTCGAACAGGCTCTGGCGCAGGTGTAAAAAAGAACTGAAAACACGGGGGGCTTCCCGTCCAACGGAAGCCCTCCCTTTCCGGTTCCTGTAAAGCCTCTTCCCGCCTCCAGCGCCGCCAACCGTCCTTTCCAGAAAGAAAAACAGCTCCCCGTCTCTCTCCTCTCAGAAAAAAGCCCC
>OFEY01001209.1_pt1 | contig 17797 bp, 25 predicted proteins | sample 1521251 | NCBI WGS metagenome assembly OFEY01 (sample SAMEA3504100, study PRJEB24116) | mouse gut metagenome | biome: mouse gut; feature: mouse-associated habitat; material: faeces | place: Denmark | collected 2011
TCTTTTTCATGAAAGCCCCTCGTTACCCGGCCAGCCAGTGCACAATTTTAAACGCTAAATACACTGCACCAACCACCATAAAGATAAAAATAGAGATATTGAAAGCAGGCCCAACCCAGCCAAACCGAAGCAGGTCAATAGCTGATTCAATAAAACCGGGATTCCAAGGGATATAAGCTGCACGATCACCGATATGAGGTGCTATCTTGGATTCAATATGGGTTGAATTGAGCAATAGAGAATGAAACATCGCAAACCCTCCTGTCTGATCTTGATTTAAAATAAAAATAAACGATTTAGAGGTCTTATAATTGGCTAACAAACGGCACACCGACTGAATAAGGCAGAAAGCTGCCGTACATTGAAATGCGATGGAATGGCTGAATAATATATATCAGAATTTAGAAAGGCTATTATCAGATTTAGCCCAATATATTCAATCAAATCCTAAAGCAGGTAATTTGATTGCCATATTTTTATTGTTCATCTGGCTCGTCGGACTGATATTCAACTGGAAGTGGACGTATATGGGGAACGGTTCTTATGGATGGAACAAGTTACTCGAAGAATTAGGCCCTAATACATTCCGATTTTGGTTAGGAGTATTTATAACCATCTGTCTATTGATTATGATTTATGTCTTTATTAAGGCGTAAACTTGAAAAAGAGGCTGATTATTGCCTGAAGAAATATCAAACAAGCCGATTCTGAACAAGGCGGAACGTCGTCGGGTATTAAATTTCAAAATAATACGCCATAGTAAACATTATAGCGAAAGGGATAAGGCAGAGCAGAATGCCTATTATTGGATAGAAGCTGCGCCTGGAGTAATGTTTCATCACGGCTTTTCCTCGGTTGTGGTATATCCATTCAATCCGGCCAAATCCGGCAAAGACAACAAGACCGCATACGATAATTTGCGTTATTCTCGTGTCAGCCGAGAAAATCCGCAAAGACAGAAGCATCAACGGCACGATAATTAGTGCCATAATATATCCAAATACCACTAAAGAACCGTTCATTCGCGTTTGGACAGGGCATAGGTGGCGTTTTATCATCTCGCCCTGCCACCAAAGGTAATCCCATAGATAGAACCGTTGTATATGCTCCTGATACTTCATCGGCATAATTGTAGAATCAATGTGAAAATGGCTACCGTCAAAGCGATGGCAACAAGGATTATTCTGGCGAGCCTCCTGCCGGGACGCTTCATTTTACGGTAATGTTGGCGGAGTGCTTCGCGCCGTCCAGAGGTATATCGCAGCTTGCAGAACAAACCGAGAATGAAGCAGAGAATCAATCCCACAGTCAATGCGCCGGACCAACCGAAAAGGCATCCTGTCAACAAAGCGCAGGGCAAAACAATCACAAACAGCCAGCATAAGAAAAGCAGCATATCACCGTTTAGGTTGTTATGCTCCCTCTCGCTAAATATCTCGGCTACATACCAGATGTAGTCGATGAAGCAGGCCCGGTATTTGCGATTGTTTTTCTCCATGCCGTCAACTCCACACAAAGAACATCATCAGGCAAGCGGCCAACGCTACGCCGACTAACGCAATCTGAATCCGGCGGCGTGTTTCGGGCTTGCAGTCATCGAAAAACCATAATTTGCCCCAAAATTGCCACTGGCACGCCCATTTCCAACGGAACAACAACCCCGTGAGCCACAGGGCAAGCAAAGCGGCGACAAAGAGCAGTCCGAATTTCGGGTGAGCCTGTGCCCACTCAGAAAACGATTCAGCCTTGTCGTTCAGAGCATCGTATATTCCGGTAATAGTCATAGCCATGTGATGAAATTTAATTCCAATCACAAAAATAGCACTTTTTGTCCACTCCCTCACCACTTTATGCTGAAAAACAACGTCCAAGACGACCGAACATTGTCCTAAAATCGTTAATTTTGCAAATTAAAGAACAAGGATGGCACAACGACGCAAATATAAATTCAACTGGCTCGACCACCTGTATTATCTGGGTAGAAACTCGGTGGGGTGGGATGTGTGGTTCCACTTGTTGTCCTTATTGTTCATGCCTCCACAGACATTATGTGTTTTGTAGTTGCCTATAACTATCGTGGTATGCTTTGTGGTATTGAACATCGTGGTTTTAGTGCTCCTGCCAGCATTGCATTTTTATCTGCTATTCCATTTTTGATAGGAATTATCATGTGTGTGGTTCTGGCAATCAGATTTCATAGAAAAAGCGAGTAACTTCAAGTTTTATGCAATAGGAACATCTTTCCGAAAAGGGAGAAAAGAAATTCATTATTGTTTTTGCAGTGATAGCAGTGGCTCTGTCACTGATTCCGGTCAGAAAGGTTTATGAGGATGGCGGGACGCAGACTTATACATCCCTGACCTATAAGGCCATTGTGTGGAAACAGGTAGATGGGAAATCGGGGACGGAATTTTACATTTTCCCCAACAACTTCCATCAGTTAGATTATTATGGAAAGCAGGGGATAGGCATAGCCTGAAAACAGGAAACAAAAGGGGAATCATAAATACCGGTACTACTAAGCTGAAACTTAAGGCACAGCAACCAACAGGTATGGAAACATCGTTTTCATAGGGCATGACATAGAAAAGCCAGCGGCACAGATACCAGTCTGACCTGCTGGCTTTTCTTTTTTTCGCCATACTACGTCTGTCTGGCTTCCGTATCGGAAGGGGCAGCATGGGGATTGCTTTCTGCCAGGGCGGCGGCCGTAGCCACCAGCACGGACAGGCTCCTTTCGTCACAGAGCGTGAGCAGCCTTAACAGCTCCTGGTATGTAGAGCCGGTCCTGTCATGGCTGTCCTGGAAGATACAGTCATCTGCGGATATATCCAGTGTCCTGCAGATATGATAGAAATTTTCAATGCTTGGGGAACAGCGGCAGCGCTCCAGGTCCTTCTGGAAGGATACGGAATGGTCGAGCAGCTCCGCACACTGCGCCTGGGTCAGATGTTTTTTCTTCCTGGCTCTCTTTAAGGCGGCGCTGAAGATCTGGGCATCATTGATGGATAAAGACATTGTGGTCACCTCCTATAAGTAGTGTATTGCCATACCTTGCAAAAGTAAAAATGGTATAGACACACTTAAAAGTAGAGCAATAGCATACTAGGCATCCAGACATCTGGTGAACAAAAAAAACATGGTTCATCAGGGTTTTGTTTGGGTGCCTTTTTGCTGCCATGGGAGAGGTACATGGTCTGCAGTGGGGAATTTTCATAAGCCGGGCACCGGCGGGGGGATTGGGTCAAAAAAATCATAAGCTTCCTGGGGGCATTCTGCGCCCAGCATGGTAGTCTTGTACGCTACTTTTTGGAGGAAGGAATAAATTTATATCAAAAGAACGGTTATCCGGGAAATGAAACGGATAATAGTTCTTTTTCTATTGTATTAAAAAGGTTCCTGCAGATAAATCCGTTTTTCTGCAGGAGACATATTATCAGGTGCCGTTCACCTCCAATTCCGGGTTTTGCAGCAAAAAATCTGGAATTTAAGGAGGAAAAGCCATGTGGCAGAAAAATAACGGAAAGAGTGAAACGGAGATCTTACAGAATCAGTTTACGGCATATCTGGCAACTGCAGTACAGCGCCGCAGGAACGATTATCTACAGCAGATGGACAGGCGCCAGCAGATAGAGAGCCTGACCGAAGACTTCATGTTCATGCCGGAATGCAGCATAGAGCAGGACATGCTTCTGGGGCTGCCCGTTCTCATGCAGCTGGAGGACAGCGCGCTTCTCCATGCACTGAGGGAACTGAGCGAGAGGGAGCGTTACATATTCCTGGCAAGGGCAGTAGACGGGAAAAGCTTTGAGGCGCTGGCAGAGGAAACAGGGATGGGATATAAAGGCGTGGCATCGGTCTATTATCGGACAGTGCAGAAGATCAAAAGAAAGATAGGGGTGATGAAAAATGAATTTTAAGGAGATGCTTTTACAGGCGAAAGCTGGAAGGGAGTCGGTGGTCATGGCTTTACTGGAGATGTATAAGCCACTTCTGGTCAAGTATGCGATCATCAATGGAAGGTTTGATGAAGATCTGTATCAGGAACTGTGCATCATCTTGTTAAAGTGCATTGCCCGTTTCAGGATGTGACATATGGGAAAGGATTGCTGCATTTCCATAATGTGGCATGAGAGGGAAAAGCGCCGGAGCATATTGCCCGGCGCTTTTCTGGAATCTGTTTCACTTACAGGTCAATCCACAAATGTATTTGGCTCAGAAAAGAGTTTCTGCAATTTGCTGGCCAGATCCATGCGTGAGGTACAACGGATATCCCGGATAGGACCATAATTATTCATCTGTTCATCTATACTTTTAAAACTGATACGGAAATCGCTGCCGCCATCATGGGTGATCCAGATGCGTCTTCTGGTGGCAGGGTCAACCGCAATGATCCAGAGACTGTGCAGCCTGTCTACATAAGTAGGACATGTAAGGTGCCAGCAGCTCCGGTCATCATATTGGAAACCAGAAACTTCCGCCATCCGTTTTTCCAATACGGAATAAAGGGCTTTGTATTTCATGTGCCATACCTCTCTTTCCAGTCATGCAGATATGTGCAGTACCCTTTCGGGTCGATTTCCTGCAGGATTTCCGGGCGGAACCGGTATTCCGGGTACTGGCAGTATCCGCTCCGGGCATATGTACCGGTGGGAACTGCCAGCCCATGCCGTATGATCCACGCCAGGATTTCTTCGCCGTTATTGTTGGTGTCGATAAAGGCGCAGTTTTGAGGACGGACGGAATCCAGATTGACGGTGAGGACATTCCAGGGTTCCGGTTCCCCGTTCTCCCAGGAAGTCATAGTGACGGCAAGGTTCCCTTCCATATAGGAAGCGATCTTCAGCTCAATCTTATAGGTGGTTCCATATTTCTCCAAATCAAATGTTTTCATATTGTTTCCTTTCTGTGTGTCTGTATTATGCTGCTGTTTTTGGCATGTCCTGCGCCGGAAGGAGGATCACTCCTTTCTCCACTTCCGCAGGCGCCCATGTATCGTCTTTCCACATACAGCCGCTTGCAACATTGTAAAACTTAGGCGCTTTGGGTGGATTTCCAAAACATTCATCATCCAGGTACAGACAGATATGCCTGTCATAAAAGGGGATCAGTGCCTGATGGATCTGCTCTTTCAATGCCAGGGCAAGCTGGTCGATCTCTGCAATATCCTGGCGTTTAAAAGCGGCTGAAGATATCTGTTTCAGGATGCCGGACTGGTCAACAGTTGACTGGATCAGTGGCTGTGCTTCATCCATAAAATCAGCACGGATACGGATATTTTCAAATGCGATCTGTTTTACATAGGCTGTAGCGGTGGAGCTGATATTATGCCGCAGTTCATCAAAAGGTTTTTTATATTTGGTTTTTAATGTTTCCAGAGATGCCACGGCAAGGTTCCTTTTCAAAAGGTCAAGGTATTCTTCCAGTGCTTTTCGCAATTCAGTGCTTTCCATATGATTCCTCCAATCGTTCAAAATTCAGTCTGCTCTAAAAGTCATCCTCCCAGGGCGGCAGGGTGTCTTCTGCCAGAGATGGGGACCTGCCTGCTGTCTCCGTGGGGGCAGGGGGTTCTGTTTTTTGCTCTTCGGCTTTTTTCCCTGCTGTATTTTGTTGTCTGCGGGCGGTAAGCGTCAGGGCGTCTTCCCCCACATCATCCACACGCTGCTTCTTTGCCTGTTTTTTACGGCATTTTTCCACAGCGGCAGCATAATCATAGCCAATGGCTGCCTGGAATTTCTCTGCGATCTCCCTTAACTTTCCGGCCTGGTATTCATAGGTGGCTCTGTGGAAACCGGTCAGGTTCCACTGTTCGCACACCAGATCCAGCATGCGGGTATAATCCATGAGTGCATTGATCGTTTTCAGGATGTCACCGTAGCAGGTTTTCAGCTCGTGGGAGCCATCCAGATCCACATAGGAGAGGGTAAGTTCCTGTTTCAGATATCCCTCTATCTCTATGTGGTGTGCCAGCACCGGCTCATAGATCTCCCTGGGAAACTCCGGCATGTTTGCGGATGCAGTGCTCTCATTGTTCATCCGGTCCACCTCCTGCCTGCGGCGGCAGAGCGATAAGTCCGCTGACGATCATCTGGACGGCGGTGCGGTATCCACAGCAGTAGGATTGTTCCGCTATGGCGCTGTCTCTTTCGGAAACTGCCATCTGGTACTGTTCAAAAAGCCTTTGGGACTGGCCCAGGGCAGGCAGCAGTGCTTTTTCTGCCTCTTTTACATTCTGATCCAGCCTGGAGGGAACCGTAACGCATCCGTAAATGTCAGGCTCATACTTCCCATAAAACAGGTTATGTAAGAAATCGGGTTCGCCTGTTTCTGCCAGATGAATGACGGCAGGGGCAGGTTTTGACAGGGCAGCGGCGATCTGCCGGAGCGCTCCTATCAGCTCCGGCATCTGGTGATTAAAGAAGACATTACCCATCTTTGTTTCGTGAAAATTCATCTGTGTTCCTCCTTTCGTTGTTCGCCCGTATGACTGGGGCGTAATGGCATTTATGGTATTTTATGCGATCTTCTGTTCGCCCCAACGGATGTGCAGTTTCCCTTTTTCATCCCGCTCCTGACGCATTAGGAGGGAGAGAAGGTCATAATCCACGCTGAACCGGTCATAAATTTCATCCAGATCCACGTCCTGGCCCTTCATAAACAGGTTCAGCTTCTCCTTTGCCAGTACCATCTGCATCAGGTTGGATTCGATGCTGCCAGCATAGGTGAGGAAATAAATGTCCTTGTGTTCCGTTGAGGTATACCGGATGAACCGGAAATAGAACTGGCTCATGCCGGAGTTGTTGTAATGCAGTTCCGGTATGATGACCTTGTTGACGTAATCAAAATTCACGCTGGAGGGGAGGCTCTGCTGGGTGCAGAGTAGTATCCCGTTCCCGCTGTCCTGCAGTATCTGGCAAAGTGCCCGCCTTTTGGCAAAGCTGGTGTTGGCGCCGGTCACTACAAACAGGGGGCGGTCCGGCAGATATTCCCGTAGTGCCTTTTCATAAGATTCCAGCACAGTAACGTGCCGTACTCCGATGGCAATGATCTCATTCTCCCATTCGGCAGCCATCTCAACAGCGGCCATGACCTTCACCGGGGTATCCCCTGTATATTCCTGTACCGTATCCGGGGCAGCGCTGATGCGCAGGAGAAGCACGATCTGCTGGACCAGGCGCATCAGGGAATCCTTTCTGGAATTTCCAGTGGAAAAAAAGTAGTTATCCCGCATCTCATAAAATTCATGAATTGCTTTATGGTAGATTTCCTTTTCATCGGGTGGGAACTGGAGCAGCAACTGATGAATCCGTTTAATATCTTTGCAGGAAACCTCTTCAAAGGTTCTCGTGATAACGGTTTTTCCTAAAATATCATTGAGGATATCTGCGTTGTAGATATCCTGTGTACGTTTTTCCATGCCGAATACGGTAATCTTTTCCGGCAGATGGGAGGATGCGAACAAAGAATATCCTTTTTTGTAGGCAGGGATTGGCTGGCCGAAATAAGGATTGATGTCATAATCCGGTTCGGTATCCATTTCGCTGCTTTTGTTATGGTGGTAAATATAGCGGTTCCAGGAGATCATGTTGATGGAATTGTTGTAGAGCAGTTCCAGCTGTGGGGCAAATTCTGAAATGTTGTTCCTGGTGCTGGTTCCCGTAGTGAGCAGTTTCATCCGGCAGCGGCGGAAACAGGAAAGCACAGCCTGGCTCCTGGCGCTGTCAGGGTTGGATATTTCATCGCTCTCATCTAATATGAACTGGATATTTTGGTGCAGACGCTTCATGTGTCTGCGTAAATGTTTTTTATAAGCACTTACTTTGTTCAGTGTCAGCAGTACAAAATCTCCAGGACGGACGCGCTCCAAGTCTGCCAGACGCTTGATAAATACACAGGGCAGGTCATAGTTTGCCAATACCACGTCCCAGTTGTTGCGGATGGAGATGGCAGAGGAAACCACCCAGGTACTGTGTACGTTCTGGTTCTGCATCCGGTAAAGCCCTGTTGCAATGCCGGCCAGGGTCTTTCCGCTTCCCTGTTCCCACTGCAGCAGCGCATAGCGTTTCTGGAGGGTAAGGTTGATGTCGTGCCGCTGGATCTCATTCAAGCGGATTTCCTCCATACGGGAGGAATCCCACAGTGAAAAATCTTCCAGCCATCTGGCGATAGCCGGATCTTCATCCATTTCCGCATAGGGTATGTTCTGGGCCTCGTATTCTGCCCGTTTCCTGCAAAGCAGCCGTTCATAGCCCGGATAGGACTCCGGGGTGTTTTCAAGCACTGCCTGATACACTGGCACAGGCAGGCGCTTGCTGTCCTTGATCTGCCGGCGTGCGGCTGCACTGTACCCTTTATAGGCAAACTCGCCTTTCCTTTTGACCAGGCGGATACAGTCTGTTTTCGGTACGGGATTCTGCTTCTGCAATATCTGCCGGAGATAGACAAGTACCTTTTTCTCCGTAAGCTGGACCCGGCACCATTGTTCATAACTCATATCATCTGGCTGACGCTGGGTATAAAAGCGGTGCAGGTACTCGCAACATTTGGCATAGGATGGTCTGGTAAGCGGATGTGCCTTGATATGGTACAAGAGCTTTTGCGTCCGGTATCTGAAATCATTGGATGTATGGCGTGACCTTGCCAGTTCCAACAGGATTTTTGACTGGTTATTCTCCAGCGCTGATTTGGCAAAGGCCAGTATCTTCTGATAGGTATATTCCGCATCCTTTCTGATATCAAAATCTTTCGGCAGGATGTAGTCGGCCTCTGTCCGGTATGGGTGGGGCTTCCATCCCTGGTCCGCTGTCTTTTTCTGCCAGAATTGCAGCTTTGTAGGGAAACTGCTGACACCCAGACAGGAAAAAGCATTGTCTTGTAACAGAACCTGCCCCAAAAAACTGAAGCGGCTCTCCATCTCCCGGATCTGCCCCTTGTCGGTAAAATCATCTGCCAGAAAAGACTGGGGCACGATCAGCGCAAGGATTCCCAGAGGCTTCAATACCTCTGCAGCTTTCAGACAGTAGTACATCTGGGAGGGTATCTCCCTGCCGCTCTTGGTCCACCACTTTAAATGAAAGGGCGGGTTCCCCACTACATAGTCAAACCGTGTCTCCGGCTGGCAGGTGCGGATATCCCGACACTCGACCGTTGCTTCCGGATAAAGGAATTTTGCCACCTTCACGGCTTTTACATCCAGTTCACATCCGTAGATGTTCGCTTCTGTGGGGATAAAGTTAAAAAAACTCCCCATGCCGCAGGTAAGGTCTGCCACAAGGTCATGTTCAGACAATTTCAGGCAGGCTGTTATAAATTCGCACAGGCGGGGAGGCGTAAAGAACTGGCCGTTTTCAATCTCTTTCTTTGCCTCGCTGTATGCATGGTAATTCTCATAGTCTGCCCGTTCCGGACCGTGAAGGCCGCCATCGCCGGTATAGGCATTATAAATATCCTCCGGGCTGATGGAGCATTCTCCACAGAGGCCGCTGTCGATCAGGTACAGGACTTTTTCATTCAGTGCTTTTCGTTTATCCTGGGGGATGGATTCCTCCTGATAAGCATATTTCATTCGTATCACCTCGCTAACATATGGTTTTCATATAGTCCTCTATAAACTGGGAGGCGCAGGTTTCACTGGTAAATTTCAGATCAACCCTTCCGTTTTTGAACATCCGCAGGGACTGGATTTTTTTGCAGTCGTTAAACTCATACGGATTGCTAAGGGAATTATCTCTGTTAAGAGCCCTTGATAAACTGCCGGGAATAAGATCAAAAGAATCTGTTTCATAATGGGCAATGCCCCGTAAGATATCCTTTGTCCTGTCAGCCAATGACCATTCTCCCCCGCTGTACCGGTCCCGGAAGCTGCAGGCGTAGCCTGTGAATTGTATGGTATTTTTTTTCTGCTCAAACCGTGGGGTTCCGCTGCTGATAATCCAGGATGCCTGATGGCATTTATTCTTGAGTTCATGGAGCGCCTGTTCAAAAAAGGCCCGTCCACCGGTTTGAAGGAATATCTGTTCGAGGATATCTGTGTAACACAGAGACAGCTTTTCCATGTCCTGCGTATACTTTTGGCACAGTTCTTTATAGTTATCTGTCCATCTGTCAGTTGGCTCCTGGGGAACAAGATTGTGTATGATATCATTGGGGTCTATGGAAAAATGGTAAGTTTTGCTGAAGTAGGATACAATCTGGCATATGAACCGGGGATGCAGGGAGCGAATCTGCTGCCGGATGACATTATCAGAAAGTTTTACCCCGTCATAAGAAACGAGGTATGTTTCTGCAGATGTGCCTGCCGGCGCCAGTAACTCCCTCTGCTGGTTCAGCATGTCATCCCAGATAAATCCCAGTTCCGGCAGGGAAGTTCTGGCACTGTCATAGGCTGCCTGGTGAGCTTCACAGAATATCCGGTCTGATTCTGAAATGCGGGTATCTGCTTTCATTTCAACATTTTCAAATTTGGTAAGTAGGTTCATAAAATCCTCCTTTTTAATTAGAAAAGGCCGTGGTCTGGATAAGCCACGGCCGGAACATGGAGGCAGCCAGCACAGATGCGGCTGCCACAGTTGCTCAGAGTCCATTCACGCACATGCGGCCAGTCTCACAGGGAGCGGACTCATGACCGCCAGCGGAAAAGGGCTCATAGAAAGGTGATAATGGGTATTCCTGGTCTCAAAATGGATATTGTCTTCGGTCTGCTCGTGCAGGGCTACCACATTGGATGTTCGGTAGACACTTCCCTCAGCCGCAAATACAGCAGGCTTTCCGACAGTGATCGGGAACAGGAGCGTTCCGCAGAGCATTACTTTTTTCTTTTCTCCATAGTTTTTTGTTTTCATTTTCATCTTTTCTGACCTCCATTCTGCTTATGTATTGTTTTTTTGGACAAAACGGTGTTGTCTGCTATCATGAGTGGACAGTCTGGGTGCCGACATTGATCGGCGTGGATACAGGGGATCTCATTTTCACCATAAAAGGGATAACAGGTTGGAAAACCAGCTTTTTGGAGTAAGGATTCCGCTGTCTCCAGCAATGGACCGATTAAGGACATATCCCATGGAAACTCTGAAAGAACGGTTTCCGTCAGCTCAGCTTCGGGCTGCGTCAAAAGCCATAACAGCTGATATGCCAGGCCGTCCAGAAGTTCATTGCGTTTCTCTAAAAAGGGTTCAAAATGGTTGATTATATTATTCTTCACAGCATATCTCCCTCAGTGCGGTGCGTACTTCCTCCAGAAGTTCCTGGACACGTTTCATGGTGGTGTTCTGACGGCGGGCAATATCGCGGTTGTTGTAACCGCAGAATTTCAGATGCACAATGTTCATCTGCTGTTTGGATACCCGTTTTGCCAGATCATGCAGGAGCAGCTGTTCTTCCAGCTGGCGCATAAGTGGATTGGGTGCCGCTATGGTTTCTTCCAACGGCAAACTATTTTCGCTTGGTCCGACATGTAGGCTGATAACATCAGCATTGTGCTTGGGGCGCCTTTGTTTTCTCCTATGATCAGAAATACATGCCAACATTCTGCGCCATGCAATCGTGGTAAATGAATACTGTTGTAGTTCCGGTTCATTAAAGTAACGAGAAACTGCACGAAGATAACCGAAAATAACAACATCATAAAATTCATCTATGGGGAGATCATTTGCATATAAGAAGCTATAAACAAGACCGTGGTGTTCAGTTGCAAATAAGCATTGTTCCGAAGTTAAAGGTACTTCACACTTCATAAAAATTTCCTCCTTAAAATGCGAAAAGGACTCCCCCGGCACTAAACCGGGAGAATCCTTTCATACGTTTCATATGGCATAAGGCCATATCAGTTACATTAAATCAGGCAGGCAGGGCCTCACGTTCTCCGTCAAGGGGCTGCCCGTAGTTAAACTTTCCGCTTCCGCCTGCAGGCAGGACTTCCACATTGCTCTTACCATAATCGCAGCCATCGTCATGCTGGGTTTCATTGATGGCAGTGCGCTGCTGGAGCATCATGCGGATCTGTTCTTTAAAACCGTCTGCAAACTTCCGGATCTGTGCCAGCTCCTCACCACTGAAATCGTACAGGCGGCGGAAGGTGGCAACACTGTAATCATCCTTTCCGTTGTTCATTTTTTTAAGCCCGATCTGCACCACGCTGCCATAGGTCGCACGGCGGCGGAGCATAAAGGACTGGTTCATAAACTCCCGGAAGGGTTTCAGACTGGTAGGCGGCAGGGTCACCTGTAACGGCATGAACTCACCGCTGCGGAGCAGGTAGAGCACACGCATGTTCTTGCAGGCTTTTCCAGCCCCTTCAGCAGCAGAACCAAACTGGTTTAAAGCGCAGGCTGCACAGGAACCGCCCGGCTCCCCGATCCCCTGTCTTCCGTCTACGGAAGAGCAGAGGGGAGTGGCATTGTCGTCATACTCGCTGCCTTCCGGCCAGTAAGCGTTGTTGGGATGGTTGAAAAGGATAACTCCTTCCAGCGTTTTAGCGAAGTCAGGATTTTCCGGGTCATCTGAGGGAAACTCAAATACCAGTCCGCCGCCGGCCGGGATCTTGATCCGGGGGAAGCTCATCTGCAGGCCGTCCATATCCTCCGCCAGTTCTTCCTGGGTAAACTCGCCTTCCGGCATGGCTGCCGGGAGCATAAATTTCTGTTCTGCCAAAGCGTTGTTCTGAGTGTTATACATACTGTTTTCCTCCTTGAAATTAAAATGATGTTGTAATCGTGTCAGAGTGGCTGCGTCAGGCGGCCATCTGGTTGATCCGGTTCCACTGGCGGGCCGGCATGGAAAGAATGTTATAGCCGATACTCTCCAGCTGGGTGGCCCTGTCATAGTTCTCCACATCCTGACTGTGCCGGGTGACTGCATTGGAAAGCCCGTACAGCGTAAGGTCTTTTCCCTCGATCAGATGCTGGAGGATGCCTTCCCCCTCATCGTCTGTGATGTGGAATTCCCGGCTGGCCAGTTTGACGATACCGGGAACATCTTTGGTGTTCATTTCGGCCTGGGAAGCATTCTGCATCAGGCCGACCACCTGGGCAAAACGTGCCTCTTCCACGGCGGCCCTGACGGTATCCTGGATCTTCAGGATAAAGGCTTTGTCATCCGCAGCCAGAGTCTTTTCTGAGTAGAGCTGGAAGTTATCTTCCATGTCATTGACCCGGCCCACATGGTTGCGGCGTGTCTGTGCGTCATTGACGATCATGCCGTTGCTGCATACCAGACGGTAGACAAGGGGCTGGATACTGACTGCCCCCATGCCGGTCTCACTGTTGGAGATGATGACGCCGGCCTGTACAATGTCTCCCGGAACAACCTCCGCTTCGAGGCGGGGATTCACCACTTTCATATACATCCGGCTGTCCGTGATCTGGCAGCTTTCAAACCTGGCGCCCTCCATCTGTCCTATAATGGGAAGGACGGCGGTGGCGATCTCCATGTTGTCGATCCGCCGGTAACGGTTGCTTAAGAATGCCCTTGCGGTGCCTCCCATGGTACGCAGAAGCCGTTTGGACGGGGAATGCTGAAGCCAGGCGTTCACATTTGCGGCCAGAAGTTCCGGCTTTTCCGTGAGCATCCGGTCATAATAAGGCGCAGGGATCTTTAAATGGGTCCCAAACTGCCGGTGGGCAATGGTGTTGACCTGCATGGGTTCCACCGGCTCGGTGTTCCCGTCAAACATATGAAGATAGATCTGGGAGTCATAAGGCTCCATCTGCAGGCTCCGGGTATCGACCAGATAATCCTCCTTCATGCTGTTCTGCCTTGTGATCTCAGCGGCCATTTCATTCAGGGTAAGACCTTCTTTCATTCGTGTTCAACTCCTTTCTTGTTGTGTGTGGGATTACCAGGAGATCTGGATGCCCTTTGCCGTGACCTCAGCCGCCAGCCCGTTGCGCTCAAAAACCTGCTGAAGCCGGGGCCAGTACGTCTTTTCCGGAAAGCCGGCAAGGTGTTCTTTTGCCACCTCCTCCGTGTCCTCCTCGACGCAGATATCGCCGTCTTCGTGGATCGTGAGACGGCTGTGGCCGCGGGAATTCAAGTCTGCCACAAGAGCCTCCAGGACTTTCCGGCCCTGGACCTCATACCAGATCTGAGGGTCTACCGGCTGCTTGTTGGACGGGACGGTATCTTCCGGTTCGCCGCCTCCGGCTTCCGAGAGAGGAACGATCTTTAACATGTTACAGGTGATGCCGGCGCTCTGGTCCATGCATACATCAGCATGGTCAAAATCCGGGATTCCATAAAGGCGGATGCGCCCGGTCCCTCCTGCCAGCGCCAGTTTTTCAGGGTTCTTTTCGCACCACTCCCAGCGAACGTCAGGATAAACCGCCCGAAGATAGGCGGAGATCCGGTGGTTGACATGACGGAGCAGGAGCAGTTCCGTTTCCGGGGCCTCCATAGTTGGAATCCCCATAGGCTGGGAGGGGGCGATCCCTTCCGCCAGACGTTTCTTTGCAAGCTGTTCACGCATCCTGCGGCGTTTCGCCTGCTGCATGTACGGCCGCAAAAGTACTGTTACAACCCACAGCCCCCAGAGGGTGAATACCCCGATCAGGGACCATGTCTGCCAGGGCCCCCTTATGAGTGCCAGTATAGCGATGACTGCACCGATCAGGATGCTGATGCTGCCCCAAAGGGCTTTGTCACTCTTCATTTTTAACCTTCCTTTCTTTGCTGTTGTTGAAAGTAACCTGCATGCACAAAAAAAGAGGAACCATGCCGGCATTTCAGGTTCATTCTGAAAACCGACAGGGTTCCTCTTTTAGCGCCGGAACGGGATTCATTCCGGCAGAGACTCACGTTCCCCGTCCAGTACCTCCACAGGGGGAGGGGCGGCGGCCGCTGTCTCAGGATCATCTGGAAAATCAGTGGAGCTTTCTTTAGGGATGCGGCCCGGAAGAAATCCGAAATTGGAAAGATAGATCTTCAGGATTTTTGTCCGTTCCTTTCCGTGGCCCATGGTACAGTCTACCAGCTGCTGTGTGCCGGTGATCCACAGCCGGCTGTCCTTTTTGACGCCAAGCCGGATCAGGCGGGATACTTCATCCTCCCATGCCCATACCTGGTAATACTGGAACTGCCCTTTGCCTGTCTGCTCGGTAAAACCGAAACAGACATAGGTGGAATCCTTCTGGCTCTTTTTGGGGGCCAGGTCATTCTCCACACGTCCAAATGCAAAAATCTGTGCCATAACACTCCTTTCTGCCACTGGCCTTGTTATCTATAAAAAAAGTGCCAGCGGGAACCCGGCCCAAACGGGCGCAGTAATACCACTGACACTTGTATACAAACTTAACAGCGTGTGCAATGCGATGTCTTCACCGCCGTACAGACAAACCTGCCTGCAATCCTGAAAGGATACGCACAAAAATCAATTACAAAGTAAGTATAACACTATATCTGGTGGATGTCAAGTTCATAAACACTATATATAGAATTTTGGAGTGGCAAAATACAATATCTTGTAGCCGGATGCCCAGGAGACTGCACACAGGGCTTCCTATCTATAAACAGGGATCAGGCTGCCTTTATTTTGCAGTATCCTGATTTTTTATTCCCGCGGGCAACGAGCCAAGTGACTGCTTGCGGGCATTTGGCGACTGCCGTGAGGGTCAAAGGCTCCGCTCGTTGGAGTGTTCCAAGTTTGATGATTCGTTGCTCGCGGCGGAGTCTTTGACTTCGAGCAGGTTTCCGGGCAGGCTGGAATCGTAGCCTAAAAACAGATCCGTGGAGAGGGAGGCATCCAGGTATTCGCTGCCCAGGGATGGGCGGGAGGCTTTCCGGAAGTAAAAGCAGTAACACCCGCCCGGTTTTATCTTCACCTGTTTTCCCAAAAGCAGGATGATGGCGGCTCCCTGGCTGTCGGTAAGCTCTATTTTGCGATACCTGCGTAAGGGCAGAGAGGAAACGGCGGTACAGATCCCCGTGATGGTTTCATAATCCCCACGCAGGAGCAAGACCAGGAGCCCGGCGCTGCGGAACAGACAGCCGCCGAAGATGATGCCGCTTAAAACCAGCAAAAGCCGGTCATGGGAGAGGAAAAATACAATGGCAGCGATGAAAAGGCTGCCGATCCCCATAAACAGGATCAGAAAAACTTTCAGCCGGAGGGTAAAAGGGGCGTTCAACCATTGTTCCATGTGATATCATATCCTTTCAAAAATAATCTGCTGGCGCAGGTACAGGTTTGCGACTGCAAGCGTAACGGCCTTGCTTTTGGGGGAGAGGCGCATCATGCAGCTGATGTTGTCGCTGGTAGTGTCCGCATCGTCATAGAGCCCTTCCAGGATGCTTTCCTCTGTAGGGAGGGCGCGGATATCCTTTTCCATGCACCGGATCAGTTCTGCGGTGGAGAGCAGGGCCTGCTTTGCAAGGGCCATGACCTGTTTTTCGTTTTCGGTACGCTGGTCATGGCGGAAGAGTTTTCTGGCAGAGGAAAACGGCACATGGTTTACAAGGGTCAGCTTCAGGAAAGACAGGACCCTTAGAAAGCTGGAGCCGTCCGTGGGGATGATGTACATGGAAGAGAGCAGGTCATAAAGGGCATCATATTCGGTTTCCCCTTTGCCGCAGACCAGCAGGCCCCGTGTCAGCAGCCGCTCCACGCACTCCCGCCAGGGACGGTCTACCACATCCTCCTGCCCCGGAAAAGTCTTTGCATAGAGCAGACCGATCTCCTCCATGCGGACGATCCGCCAGTTCAGGCAGCTCCAGATGACCATTTCCTGGACATCAACCATGTATTCCTTTCCCCCAAGAACAATGACGGGGCAGTAGCGCCGGCAGCCGTTGGTCCTGCGCTCAAAGCGTCCGACAGCCGTGTAAAGTGTTTTTAATGCCATAAAAAATCCTCCTGTGTTTTTATTCCGGTTAGGTAGGAGACTGCCTGGGGCGGCAGTCATAAAAGCCCTGACAGAAACAGCCTGTCTTTCCGAAGCTTCTGGGCGGCGCGGGAGATCCATGCGCCTACATGGGGAGGCGGCACATGATACAGACCGGCAATGTCGGAAATGCTCATGCCTTTCAGCTTCAGCTCCAGGGCTTTGACGCCGAGCTTTGCCACACCCTGATATTTCTTTTCGGCCCATGCGAGAAGGTCAAGGGTTTCTATCATATTTAACTGTGCGTGAAAGTCATCCGGCTGTGCTACAGGCTCCCCGTCAGCGAGCAGTTCCCCATGCAGGCCCACAGCCAGGTATGTAATGCGGCGCTGTTTCAGGCACATCTGCCGGCAGTAGGAGAGCAGGCCATTACGCACGATCTTTTTGGCATAGGTGGGGAACTGGGAACGTGCGGGATCATAGGTGGCTGCCGCATGGCACAGCCAGATGCAGCCTTCCTGATACAGATCCTCATATCCGAATCCGTAAATGGTTTCATTGACATGGATGCTCTCCATGATGACCCAGTAGACAAGGGAAAGGTTTTTCTCCACCAGCGCCTGCTGTTCTTTCGTTAAAGGATTGTTTCGCTTCATAAATACCGCCTCCTTTCATGCCGCCATGCCGCTGTCCGGGTCTGCGGGGGAGCGGCACAGGGTAATAACCCGTTCACACATCTCTTCTGAAAACATGCCGATATGGGCCTGGCTTTCATCAAGGCCCAGTTTTGCCTGGAGCCATACGTAGACCGCCCATTTGTCCATATGCCGTTCTATCCGCAGCTTTTCTAACGCCCGGTGTGCCAGGATACGCTTGCGCCGCAGCCTGCGGTCTGCCATGGTTCCCATGGGTTTCCGGTCCTTTTTATGGGCGCTTACATAGGCGTCACAGGCGGGCCAGCGGGAGCAGACATACAGATAGCTTTT
>OFEY01001227.1_pt1 | contig 17554 bp, 13 predicted proteins | sample 1521251 | NCBI WGS metagenome assembly OFEY01 (sample SAMEA3504100, study PRJEB24116) | mouse gut metagenome | biome: mouse gut; feature: mouse-associated habitat; material: faeces | place: Denmark | collected 2011
GCCTCCGGGCCCGCGACGCCCGGAGCGTCCACCCCGGGCCCTTCCTCGGATTCCACCAGCGGGGAATCCAGCAGGATTTCGTCTTCCGCCGCGCTCAGCGGTGCGGCGGAAGGTTTCTCTTCACGTTCCGTCATGCCTGACCCTTTGTGGAAGCATCAGCCGTTTCCGGCCGGGGAGAAGCGGCGGGGGTGGACCCGGCCTGCGCGGGCTCGGCGGGCTTCGCGGCCGCCGCAGCCTTCTCTTGCGTGCCGAACAGTTCCTTTTCCGCTTCCTGCTTGCGCTTCTCGTGCTCTTCCAGCTCGATTTCCGTGTTCAGCGTCCGCTGGAATTCCGTGGAAACCTTGCGGAACTCGCCCATGGCCTTCCCGAGCGTGCGGGCAATCTGCGGCACGCTTTTGGGGCCAAGGACAATCAGGGCCACGACAAGAATCACCAGCAGTTCAGTACCGCCAATCCCGAACATGACTTTTCCTCGCTATTCCCATTCAATGGTGCTCGGCGGCTTCGACGACACGTCGTAGACCACGCGGTTGACACCCTTGACTTCGTTGATGATGCGCCGGGAAATCCGTTCCAGCAGATCATAGGGCAGGCGCGCCCAGTCGGCGGTCATGGCGTCCACGCTGTCCACACAGCGCAAGGCGATGACGTGCTCGTAGGTGCGGCCATCGCCCATGACGCCTACGGTCTTCAGGGGCAGAAGCACGGCGAAGCCCTGCCATATCTTGCGGTACCAGCCCGCCTCGCGCAGCTCGTGCTGTACGATGACGTCGGCCTTGCGCAGGATGTCGAGGCGTTCCCGCGTCACTTCGCCAATGACGCGGATGGCGAGGCCGGGGCCGGGGAAAGGCTGCCGCCAGATGACGGATTCCGGCATCCCCAGTTCAGCGCCCACCTGACGCACTTCGTCCTTGAAGAGTTCGCGCAGGGGCTCGATGAGCTTCATGTTCATCTTTTCCGGCAGGCCGCCCACGTTGTGGTGGCTCTTGATGACCGCGCTCGGGCCCTTGTGGGACACGGACTCGATCACGTCCGGGTAGAGGGTGCCCTGCGCCAGCCATTCCACATTGCCGATGGCCCGGGCTTCCTCATCGAAAACGTCGATGAAGGTATGGCCGATGATCTTGCGTTTCTTTTCGGGGTCTTCCACACCCGCCAGCAGATCAAGGAAACGATCCTGCGCGTTGACGAGCTTGAGGTTGAGGTCGAAGTGCTCGCGCAGATAGTTGACCACCTCGTCGCCCTCGCCCGAACGCAGGACGCCGTTGTCCACAAAGATGCAGTGCAGGTTCTTGCCGATGGCCTTGTGCAGGAGCACGGCCACGACCGTGGAATCCACGCCGCCGGAGAGGGCGCAGACCACATGGCCGTCGCCCACGGTTTCGCGCACTTCCTCGACCACGCGCTCCACGAAGGAGGACATGGTCCAGTCCGGCGTGATCTTGGCGATCTTGAACAGGAAGTTGCGCAGCATGGCGTCGCCGTCCACGGTGTGGTGCACTTCGGGGTGGAACTGCACGGCGTAGATTTTGCGGGCTTCGTCGGCCATGGCCGCCACTTCGAGGCTGTCCGTGCTGCCGGTGACGAGGAAGCCCGGAGGCGGCGTCTTCACGGTGTCGCCGTGCGACATCCACACGCGGGTGGGCTTCACAATATCGATCCCGTCCCACAGGGCGCAGGAACGCACAAACTTCAAATCCGCCGGGCCGTACTCGCGGGTGGCGGACTGCTCAAGCTGCCCCCCGAGATTGAAGGCCAGAAGCTGCATCCCGTAGCAGATGCCGAGAACCGGGACGCCGAGATCGAGAAAGCCCTTGTCGAGCGCGGGGGAATCGGCTTCGCCCACGCTGGCGGGGCCGCCCGAAAGGATGATGGCCGAAGGCTGCATGGCGCGCACCTCGTCGGCGGTGACCACGCAGGGATGGATTTCCGAATAGACCCCGGCTTCGCGCACCCGGCGGGCGATGAGCTGAGTGACCTGGGAACCGTAGTCTATGATAACAACTTTGCTGGGCATCCGTGTGTCCTTTTTTCGTGAAACAGCGTTGTCGTAGAGAGTCTACAGCGTCAATGAGTATTTCCGGCGACGAAAGCCCGCCGCCGGGAAAACGTCCTAGGCGTTGTCCACGCGGTAGTTGGGAGCTTCCTTGGTGATGATGACATCGTGCACGTGGCTTTCGCGCAAGCCCGCGGCGGAAATCTCCACCATCTGCGCCTTCTCGAAAAGCTCGCGCAGGTTGGCCGCGCCGCAATAGCCCATGCCGGAGCGCACGCCGCCGACGAGCTGGTAGACGGTCTCGCTCACCGGGCCGCGGAAGGGCACGCGCCCCACGATGCCCTCGGGCACCAGCTTCTTGCTCTTCTGCTGGAAGTAGCGGTCCGAGCTGCCTTCCTTCATGGCGTCGATGGAACCCATGCCGCGGTAAATCTTGTAGGTGCGGCCCTGATAGAGGATGGTCTCGCCCGGGCTTTCCTCGGTGCCGGCGAGGAGGCTCCCGATCATGATGCTGTTCGCGCCCGCGGAGAGGCCCTTGACCACATCGCCCGAGAATTTGATGCCGCCGTCACCAATGCAGCAGCGGTCCATTTCGCGGGCGGCGCGGGAGCATTCCATGATCGCGGTCACCTGCGGCACGCCGACGCCCGCCACCACGCGGGTGGTGCAGATGGAGCCGGGGCCGATGCCGACCTTGACCGCGTCCGCGCCCGCCTTGAGCATGGCCCGTGCGCCCTCGTAGGTCGCCACGTTGCCCGCGATGAGCTGGCAGTTCGGGAACGCGCCCTTGACGGCGGCCACGGCGTCGAGAATGTTCTTGGAATGGCCGTGCGCGGAATCAAGGACGAGCACGTCCACGCCCGCCGCGATGAGAGCGGCGGCGCGCTTTTCGCCTTCCGGCCCCACGCCGATGGCCGCGCCCACGCGCAGGCGGCCCTTGCTGTCCTTGCAGGCGTTGGGATATTTCTGGACCTTGTCGATGTCCTTCATGGTCAAAAGGCCGGCCAGCCGTCCCTGTTCGTCGACCACAAGCAGCTTTTCGATGCGGTGGGCGTGCAGGTGGTGCTTGGCTTCCTCAAGGGTGGTCCCGGTGGGCACGGTGACGAGGTTCTCGCTGGTCATCACGTCGCGGACGCGGGTTCCGGCCAAATCATCTACAAAACGGACGTCGCGGTTGGTCAGGATGCCGACGAGCTTTTTCTCGAGAACCACGGGCAGGCCGGAGACGCGGTAGGCGTGCATGAGATCAAGGGCGTGCTCCACGGTGTCGTCGGGTTCCACGGTGATGGGATCGATGATCATGCCGCTTTCGGACTTCTTGACCTTTTCCACCTCAAGCTTCTGGCGCTCGATGCTCATGTTCTTGTGCACGATGCCGATGCCGCCCGCGCGGGCCATGGAAATGGCCATAGCCGACTCGGTCACCGTGTCCATCGCCGCTGAAACCAGAGGAATATTCAAGGAAATGGCCGGGGTCAGCCACGCGGTCACGTCCACCATGTCCGGCGTGACTTCAGAATAGGCGGGCACCAGCAATACATCATCGAAGGTCAGGCCCTTGCACAAAATTTTGGACATCGTGCCCTCCTGAGGACAAAGAGGCTCCGGGGGGACGCACCGGAGGCCGTAAGTGTGAGAGATAAAAAATGGAATGGATAAAGGTACTCTGCCGGGCCCTCCTTGTCAACGTGAGAACGGCGGCGAGGCGGTCTTTGGCGGGCCGCAAGAGGGCGGCGGCACAGGATATTCCTCTCCCTGCCGCAAGAGGAGCCTTTCGGTAATAGAAGCCTTGTCTCTTGCGCGCGGGCCGTGTACTATATTCTTGGTCTTATCAAAACAGACGCTCGCGCGTCACCAAGGAGCAACTATGGCTTACAATCGCATCCTCCTGCCGGTCGACGGTTCCGAACACTCCATGCACGCGGTCGCCAACGCCGTGGAGCTTTCCTGTGCCACGAGCGAAATCATCGTCGCCACGGTCCTGCCCCCCATCCCCAATGTCATCGGCGGCGACGCCCGCAAGGAAGCCGAGGATGCCGTCCAGACCGACGCCGCCCTGATCACCCAGCCGGTCCTTGAAACCCTGCGCAAGTCCAACATCGCCTGTCAGGACAAGATCGTGCTGCACACCTCCACCGCCGAAGGCATCATCGAAACCGCCGAGGACATGAAGTGCGATCTCATCATCATGGGCTCGCGCGGCCGCAGCGAAATCGAGGGGCTCCTTCTCGGCAGCGTCACCCACAAGGTGCTGACTCTCGCCAAAATCCCCGTGCTCGTCGTGCGCTAGGCCGTGGCCGCAGACAGCGGAAACCATCGTGTTTTTCAGGTGCCGCTCTTCTGCCGGGCAAGGAGTTTTTCTGCCCCCTCGCGTCGCTGAGGCTACGCCGGAGAGAACAGGCACAGCCGTAAGGCAACGCTCGGGAAAGGGAGGGCCTTTCGCCCAAAGGCCCTTCCCTTTTCCGTCTTGCCCCGGCGTTTGTTGCCGGGGCTTCCCGTCCGGCGCCTGCTGAGGGCAGGAATACCGGACGACGCAACACGCTCTTTTCTCAAGGCTCTCAGAAGCAGGCCTCTTTCATGACGGCGCCGATCCGGGCCACGGAAAGGGCCGCAAGGCAAAGGCTCCCGCACGCGGCGGTTCCGCGACGGCGCACACAGGCAGGATACGCCTGCCGCGTCTTCTCCCGCGCGGCTCACGGGGCCAGGGTGCGGGGAGAAGGCCCAACGCTTCCCGCCCCACCCCCTCATGCTCTACATATCCATCCTGCTCGCCCTGCTTACGGTCGCCTTTCTCGTCATCGTCCCGGATACGGTGATCATCGTCCTCTTCGTGGCGATCATGCACGCCTTCGGGCTTTACAGCGCGGGGCACGCCCTCCTGCACAAGCGGGACTCGCGGGCCGCTCTCGGCTGGATCGCGGCCATCCTGCTCATGCCCCCGGTAGGCTTGCCCCTGTACTGGCTCTTCGGCATCGCGCGCATCGACAGCCAGGCCGGGCGGCTCATGGAAAGGGCCGCGCGCAAGGTCATGGGCGGGCTCGTCGACCTGCACGGCAAGTCGCTCTGCCTCTCGCCGCAGTGCGCGCCCGCAGAGGAGGACATGCCCGGCGCATGGCACTATCTGGCCACGCCGGGCCTCAGCATCACGGGCCGCCACATGGCCGGAGGCAACCGGCTGACCGTGCTGCACAACGGCGAGGCGGCCTATCCGTCCATGCTCGACGCCATCAACAAGGCGAAGGAGCGGGTCTATCTGTCGAGCTTCATCTTCGGCTACGACGAGGCGGGGCTCGCCTTTGTCGACGCCCTGCGCGAGGCCGCAGAGCGCGGTTGCGACGTGCGCCTGCTCACGGACGGCGTAGGCTCCTTCCACCTCTGGCCAAGCTGGAAAAAACGCCTCGGCCCCAAGGTCAGGCGGGCTTCCTTCCTGCCGCCGCGCCTCATCCCGCCGCAACTCTCCATCAACCTGCGCACGCACCGCAAGGTGCTCGTCTGCGACGGGGAAATCGGCTTTACGGGCGGCATGAACATTTCCCAGCACCACTTCACCCTGCTCCAGCGCCCGGATCGCGTGCAGGACATCCATTTCCGCTGCGCCGGGCCCGTGGCCCAGCAACTGGAAATCGCCTTCCTCATGGACTGGAGCTTTTCGAGCGGCGAAGCCACCTCCGCGAGGGTCAGGAGCATTCCGAAACAGGGTGATTCCCTGTGCCGCCTGCTCATGGACGGCCCGGGCACGCCGGAGGACACCATCCTCGATCTGGTCTGCGCCCAGATTTCCACGGCCCGGCGTTCCGTGCGCATCATGAGCCCCTACTTCCTCCCACCGCACCGGCTGCACGGGGAACTCGTCAGCGCCGTGCTGCGCGGGGTCGAGGTCAGCGTCATCCTGCCGGACGAGAACAACCACCGGCTGGTGGATTGGGCCATGCGCCACCAGATGCCCATGCTGGCGGACAGGGGCATTCATATCTACCGCCAGCCCGCGCCCTTCGCGCACACCAAGCTTTTGCTCATCGACGGCGAATACACCCTGCTCGGCTCGGCCAACCTTGATCCGCGCAGCCTGAACCTCAACTTCGAGCTGGTCATGGAAGTGCTCGATCTCAGCCTGACCGCCGAGCTGACCGCCTTTTATGACGAGGTACGAAGCCGCTCCCTGCGCGTGCCGCCGACCTACCCCGCGCTCCCCTATCGCCTGCGGAACGCCGCGAGCTGGATTTTCTCGCCGTATCTGTAGCCCCTTCCAGCTCAAGGTTGACCTCAAGCCGCCCGAGGTGCACGTCGGCAAGGCGCACGCTGACCGCCTGCCCCAGCCGGAAGCGCCGCCCCGTGCCCACGCCGATAAGTTCCTGCCGATCCGGGTCGAACTCAAACCAGTCGTCCTGAAAACTCGTCAGGCGCACCATGCCCTCCACGGGCATCTTGTCGAATTCCACGAAAAAGCCAAAATCCGTCACCCCGGAAATGACGCCGGAAAAAACCTCTCCGACGCGCTCCTGAAGCAGGAGGCAACCGAGACGGCGGCCGATTTCCCGCTCGGCTTCGGCGGCGGCGCGTTCGCGGGCGTTGCACTGGTCCGTGGCTGCGAGAAGCTTGTGCCCGGCCAGAACCGGGCCCTGCGAAGCCCCGAGCGTGAAGGCGAGGGCGCGGTGGACCAGCAAATCCGCATAACGGCGGATGGGCGAGGTGAAGTGGCAGTAGCAGGGCGAGGCCAGCCCGAAATGCTCGCCCGCCTCGGGCGAATACCGGGCCTGCATCATGGACCGCAACACGAGCCGCCCCACAAGATACTCCTGCGGCGTGCCTTCCGCCTCCTTGATGATGGCCCGCAACCGGCCCGGCGACGGCGTTTCCCCCTTTTTAAGGTGCAGGACGTCGCTGCGCGCCAGATCGGTGGAAGCCAACGTGCGGAACAGCGTGGACAGCCGATCCGGGTCGGGCGCGGGATGCACGCGGTAGGGGAAGGGCGTACCCTTCTCGGTCAGGAAGCGGGCCACGGCTTCGTTGGCCGCCAGCATGAATTCCTCGATCAGGCGATGGGCGAAGAGCCGCACCCGGCGCTCCACGTCCTTCACTTCGCCGGTGGCCCGATCCACGATGAATTGCGCCTCGGGCAGATCGAAATCGAGGCTGCCCCGGGCCTGCCGCCGCTCCAAAAGCAAACGGGCCAGCGTTTCGGCGTCCCGCAGGAAGGGATGGCGCTCCAGCAGCTCGCCGCCGTGGTCCAGCGCCTCCTGCACGCCCTCGTAGGTCAGCCGTCCCCGCGAACGGATAAGGCCCGGGAAAAAGGCGGCCGTGCGCGGCGTGCCCCGGCTGTCGAAACCGATGCGCGCGGCCATGACCAGCCGATCCTCGCCGGGCCGCAGGCTGCACAGGCCGTTTGAGAGCACTTCCGGGAGCATGGGCTCCACCGAGGTGGGGAAATAGTAGGAATTGCCGCGCTCCCGGGCTTCGCGGTCCAGCCGCGAACCGGAAAAGACGAAATGGCTCACGTCCGCGATGGCGACCCAGAGTTCCCACGCCACGCCCTCCGGCGCGCCCGCAAGAGGCCGGACAAAGACGGCGTCGTCGAAATCGCGTGCGTCCTCGCCGTCGATGGTCACGAAGGGGACGCCTCGCAAATCCTGCCGTTTGGCCGTGGAGGTATGGGACACGGCATCGGGCGAGGGCGCGCCCTTCGCCTCCTCAAGCGGCGGGAGGCCCCCCATATCGGGGCTTTCCTGCGCGTGCCGCTCCAGCTCGGCGGCCTCGGCCAGCACGTTGGGCGGAAAGTCCAGCGGGATGCCGTGATTGAGCTTGGTCAGGCGCTCCTGCACCGCCGCGTCCTCCTCAAGGCCGAGTGAAACCCGGGCCGTGGCGTTCCACAGGCCCTCATCAAGCTTTTCCTGCGGCGTGACCAGCAGCAATTCCCCGGGCCGCGGGGCTTCCGGCAAGGCGGAGACGTCGGTGTCGAGCAAAAAGTCAAGGCGGGGATCGGCGGGACGGCAGAGGACGCCCCGCGCCGTCGTGCGCCGCGTGACGTGCACGGCAAGCTCCTTCTGGCGGCGCTCCAGCACGCGCAGGATGCGGCCTTCGGGATTACGCATCGCGCCGTGCCGCTGTGTGCCCGGCTGCAAGGCCACCTCCACGCGGTCGCCGTGCCACGCATCCCCCAAGAAGGCGGGATGGATGAATATATCGGGACGGCTGCGGACCTCTCCCTCGCGTTTGCGGCGGCCCTTTTCCACCGCCTGCGGCTCTCCTCCCGCCTCGGCCACGGCGTCGGGCGTGACAAAACCGGCTCCTGAACGCTGTACGGAAAGGACGCCCGTGATCACCTGCGCCTGCGACGCCTCCACCCACTTGCCGCCGCGCAGCCGGATGACCCGGCCTTCGCTCTGCAAGGCGTCGAGCAGCGCCTCAAGCGGCTTCTTGTCGCGGCGGGACAGATCGAGAAAGCGGACGAGATCGTCAAGTCGCACGGGATGGCGCACCTTGCTCATGACTTCGAGCACCTCGGCGGCCTGCAAACCGCCGGGAACGCTGACGAACGCCTGCGCGGTGGCGCGGGGCGCAACCTTATGGGAACGGCGCGCGGCAGGGGCCGCCCCTTCGGGGGCGGCGTCACCGAAATACCCGCGCCGACGGGATCGTTTTTTCATGGAAAAACCTTTTGTTGAGGGCTCTGCGGAAAAAGGGAATGGAAAGGAATACGCCGCAAAAAGCCGTGACGCCCGCAACCGGGGCCGTCGCCTCTGCCGGGCATGGCTGAATATGACCCAGAAGCGCAGCGCTGGCAATGCGTGAGAAAAAGCGGCTATTCCGGCTTTGACGCATCCGCCTTCGGGAAGGCTTCCGGCGGCACGGACGGGGACGTTTCCGGGGAGGCCTCGGGCGAAGCCACCGGGGAAACAGCCGGGGAAGCATCAAAAAGCCCCTCCCCCCAGGCGTAAAGCTCGCGCAAGGCCGGGAGCAGAGCCCTCCCCCGCTCGGTCAGGGAATACTCGACGCGCGGGGGCCGTTCCCCATAGTCGCGGCGGGACACGAGCCCGTCGGCCTCCAGTTCCCGCAGGCACTGGGCCAACATCATATGGGTGACGCCCCGCACGCCGCGCTTGAGTTCGCCGTAGCGCACGGCCCCGCCGCAGAGGTGCCAGAGGATGGGCAGTTTCCACTTGCCGCCGATGACGGAAAGCGCGCGCAGCAGTGGACAGGGCACCGTATAGACATTGGCGGCGGGGAGTTCCGTGGCGTAGCCCACACCTTTCCTTCTGGTCGTCACCTTTTCCTCCATGTCAGAGTTCCGCGCCCGGAAGGAGAAGCCGAGTCGCGCCTTGCGGGTGGCGGTAGCGCTCTCCCGGGTTCCGCGCCCGGAAGGAGAGCCCCCGAATAGCCGCCCCTTGCCGAAGATAAACCCCGTTTTCCGTGCCCGGGGCAAGATGCCTGACGAGTCCGGGGCGCTCAGAAAAAACTGCGTACTTGCCTTCGCGCCGCCTTTTTCCCATAGTCTGGAGCAAAAGCGCGGGCCGCAGTCCCGCAAGGAGCCAAGCCATGACCATCTACGCCATCAACGGAAGCCCGAGAAAAACCAACAACACCGCGACCCTCCTCAGCGAAGCCCTCGCCGGGGCGCAGGCCGCCCTCCCCGGAGTGGAAACGGAGCTGATCCACCTCTACAGCTATAATTTCAACGGCTGCGTAAGCTGTTTCGAATGCAAACGCCTCGGCGGGAAGAGCTACGGCCACTGCGCCCTGCGGGATGAGGCCTCGCCCCTCCTCGACAAGCTGGCGCAGGCGGACGGCCTCATTTTCGGCTCGCCCGTCTACTTCCACGGCATCACCGGAAAGCTGAGGATGTTCCTCGAGCGCCTGTTCTTCCCCTGCCTCGTCTATGACGCCGACTACTCCTCACTTGCGCCGCGCCGGATGCCCACCGCCTTCATCTATACCATGAACGTACCGCACGAAGTCATGCTGGCCCAAAAGTACCCGGACGCCTTCCGGCCTATGGAGTACTTTCTGGAAAGGCTCTTTTCCAAGCCTGAAACGCTCTACGCCAACGACACGTATCAATTCAGCGACTATTCCAAATACAAGGTGGAATGCTTTTCGGAAGCGGAAAAGGCCCACCATCGGGAACGGCAATTCCCCATCGACCGCCGCAACGCCTTCGAGCTGGGGCAAAGGCTGGCCCGGCGAGCCGGGTGAGCGCCCGCGCCTTTCCCATTGCGCCGGAAAGCGGCAGGGCCGGCCTTTCCAAACCAGCGGCCCGTATCGGCGGCCCGGAGGGAGCTGGCTCAACCGGAAATGAGCCCGTGCGCCACGGCCCACCGCTCGAACCAGACGGGAAAGGCCACGTCCGTCCACAGGGACGGTCCAAAGGCGGCCTCGACGCGCAGGGACCAGACGCGGGAGAGCCCTAAAGCGCGCAGCTTCACGGCGTCCTTTGCCGTGCAGATCACGGGCAGGCCGAGCGCCTCCAGCTTCGCCGCCTCCGCCGGGCCATAGGCATAGTGATCCGAAAAAGTGACGACGCGGGCCGGAGGATGCCCCATGTACCGGCTTACGGTCGCGGCCACCTGCGCGGGATCGCCCACGCCGCTGATCAGCGCGTAGGGCGCGCCCGCGAAGGCCTCGGCGTCGGCGCGCTCCTCGCTTCCCACGCGGCGCAGCTCCACGGGCCGCAGCGAAAAGGAAAAGAGCGGACGGCCAAAAGCGGCCAGCCTCTTTTCGCAGGCCGGGCGAAGTGCTTCCAGTTCCTCGGGCCCGGCCTTGATCAGGAAGGCCCCGGCCCGCGTGAGCGCTTCCGGCCCTTCCCGCCATGCCCCGGCCGGGATGACCTCGCTCCACCCTTCCCGCAGATCGTCGGGACGCAGCAGGACGAGATCGAGATCGCGCCGCACCTTCACGTGCTGGAAGCCGTCGTCGAGCACAAAAAGATCGGGGTGAAGACGCTCTTCCGCCCAGCGCCCCGAACGGCGGCGGTCCGGGTCCACGAGCACGGCACTGGCGGGATGCTCCAGCGCCAGCATGAGCGGCTCGTCCCCGGCCTCCTCCACCGTGCAGCCGGGGGCAACGCGCAAGGGCAGGACGGGCGGTCTGGCCTTATAACCGCGAGTCAGCACGGCGGGCCTCAGGCCGCGCGCCTCACTCCAGCCGAGGAGCCAGTCCACGACGGGAGTCTTGCCCGTGCCGCCCCAGGCGATATTTCCCACGGACACGCAGGGGCGGGCGGGCCGGAAAGCCGCATCCCCCGCCTCCCAGCGAGCCCGCCGCGCGGCCATGAGCCGCCGGTACGCGGCCCCCAAAGGCCGAAGCAAGGGCCGCAGCCTGCGTTGCCATATCAAGGGATTCATCGTTTTTTCACTCCGCCGTTCTGATCCGTGATTGAGGGGAACGCCTCAAGGGACGGGCCCGAGGAACGTTGCGGCCCCCATAGAGCATAAGATGTATCTCCAATCCTCAGGGGGCGGCCCGCGCGGGCGTCGCTTGGAGCGCCATGACGTGATATAAACGCGGGGGCAAGGAACGTCCCCGGGCATCGCACCCCGTATCTTTCTTTCCGGCGTCCCCGCGTGGGCGTGCGCCCCAACATCCTGTACAGGAGGGGCAGCAGCGACCAGAACGGCTCAGCGGGCGGCCCCGATCTTCCTAAAACCGCGATGCCGTCCGCCCCCTCTCTATCCTTACGGACGCAGCAGGATGTTGTCGATGAGCCGCGCCTTGCCCACCCGGTAGGCCAGAGCGCACAGGGCGGCCTGCCCGATACGCTCCACTCCGGCCAGCGTATCGGGATCAACGATGGAAATGTAGTCTTCCTCACCGAGAGGGAGCTGTTCGCGCAAAAAGGTGCGGACGGCTTCCGCGATCTTGGCCGCGTCCCGCTCGCCTCCCGCCGCCAGTTCCGCGGCCATGAGCAACGAACGGCGCAAGGACGGGGCCTGCGCGCGTTCCTCCGGCGTGAGGTAGACGTTGCGGGAACTGAGCGCCAGCCCGTCCGCCTCGCGCACGATGGGGCGGCCCTCAATGCGCACGGGGACATTAAGATCGGTGACCATCTTTTTGATGATGGCGAGCTGCTGCCAGTCCTTTTCTCCAAAAACAGCCAATGTGGGCAGGGTGAGCATAAAGAGCTTCATGACCACCGTGCACACGCCCCGGAAGTGTATGGGACGGCTCACGCCGCACAAGGTCCCGGCCAGCGCGGGCACTTCCACCCATGCGGCGTGATCCGGCGCGTACATGCTTTCCGGGGCAGGCGCGTAGAGGAGATCAGCCCCCAAATCGCGGGCCAGCGCCGCGTCGCGCTCGAAATCGCGCGGGTAGGCTTCAAGGTCCTCGTTGGGGCCAAACTGCGTGGGGTTTACGAAAAGGCTGACCACCACCCGATCTGCTGCGGAACGGGCGTATTCGATGAGGCTGGCGTGCCCCGCATGATAGTAGCCCATGGTCGGCACCAGCGCGGACGTGAGGCCCTCGCGCCGCCATTCGGCGCAGACGGAACGCAAGGCTTCCGGCGTATGAACGATCTGCATTGTCTCTTCCCTTGGAATAAAAAATCACGCTTCGCGCAGCCGGGCTTCCAGCCGGGCGCGCTCTTCCTCATCCATGCCGAAACTGTGGGCGGGCGTCGGGAACGTCCCGCCGCGCACCTCTTCGGCGTAATCCCGCACGGCCTGCTCCATCTGCGCGCCCAATTCGGCGTAGCGTTTGACGAAACGCGGGGCAAGGCCGTCATAGAGCCCGAGCATGTCATGCAGGACGAGCACCTGCCCGTCGCAGGCCGCTCCCGCACCGATACCGATGGTGGGGATGGACACCCGCGCCGTGATCGCCTCGGCAAGGGGCGCGGGGATGGCTTCAAGCACGATGGAAAAACAACCCGCCTCCTCAAGGGCCGTAGCCTCGTCGAGGAGTATGGCGGCGGCCCCGGCCTTCCGGCCCTGCACCTTGAAACCGCCGAGCCGGGCGGCCCGCTGGGGCGTCAGGCCGATATGCCCCATGACGGGGATGCCCGCCTCGGTCAGCGCCCGGATTTGCGGCAGGAAGGCCCCCTCCAGCTTGACGGCGCGCACGCCGCTTTCCCGGACAAGGCGTCCGGCGTTGAGGAGTGCGGCCTCGACGCCCGTCTCGTAGGTCATGAAGGGCATGTCCGCCACGACAAGAGCGCGGCGCGCGCCCCGCATGACCGCCCGGCTATGATGGATCATCTCGTCCAGCGTGACCGAGACGGTATCCTCGCGCCCGAGCATGACCATCCCGAGGGAGTCGCCCACGAGCACCATGTCGACTCCGGCCCGGTCCACGATGCGGGCTGAGGAGGCGTCGTAGGCGGTGACCATCGCCAGCTTGCGTCGATTCTTGGCGCCGAGGACGTCCAGCACCGAAAGCGGCTTCTCTCCCGCGGAAAACGTTTGATGCGTACTCATACCAGCCTCTGTGAAAAACGACAGACAAAAGAAAGGCATCCGGGGCATCCCGGAACCAGCGGAGAGGCTATCACGGCGTCGCCCAAACGTAAAATGCCTCGAAGGGGCGTCCTTTACAGGGCATGGCGAGACGGCTACACTTTTCCTTTCCCTTTCTTGCAGAACCTTTTTTCGCGGAGCCGTCCATGTCCCGTTACCATCAGCTTCTTCAACATCTCGAAACGCATCCCCGCACATGGCTCATCACGGGCGTAGCGGGCTTCATCGGGTCCAATCTGCTGCAAACGCTGCTGGCGCACGGGCAGCGGGTAGTGGGGCTCGACAACTTCATGACCGGGCACCAGCACAACCTCGACATGGTGGAAAAACTGTCCACGCCCGGCCAGTGGGAAAACTTTCGCTTCATCCGCGGGGACATCCGCGATCCTGAAACCTGCCTCCGGGCCTGCGAGGGCGTGGACCACGTGCTGCACGAGGCGGCGCTCGGGTCCGTGCCCCGCTCCATCGACGATCCGCTGCTGACCAACAGCTGCAACATCGACGGCTTCCTCAACATGCTGGTCGCCGCCCGCGACGGCAAGGTCAAAAGCTTCGTCTACGCGGCGTCAAGCTCCACCTACGGCGACGAAAAGACGCTCCCCAAGCGGGAGGACGTCATCGGCAAGCCCCTCTCGCCGTATGCCGTCACCAAATACGTCAACGAGCTTTACGCCGACGTCTTCGCCCGCAGCTACGGCTTTACGACCATCGGCCTGCGCTACTTCAACGTCTTCGGGCAACGTCAGGACCCCTGCGGCGCGTATGCGGCGGTCATCCCTCAATGGTTCGCCGCCCTCCTGCAAGGCAAGCCCGTGCATATCAACGGCGACGGTGAAACCTCGCGTGACTTCTGCTATATCGACAACGTGGTGCAGGCCAACATCCTCGCCTCCTGCGCGGAGGACGCGGCGCGCAACCTCGTCTACAACGTCGCCTTCGGAGAACGTACGACCTTGAACGAACTCTTCCTGCTCATCCGCGACGAGGTCGTGCGCCATAAGCCGGAAGCCGTTGGGAGCCAGCCCGTTCACCGCGATTTCCGGGCGGGCGATGTGCGCCATTCGCTGGCGGACATCAGCCGCGCCCAGACGCTTCTCGGCTATCAGCCCGCCTATGACGTGCGGCAAGGCCTGCGGCTGGCCGGAGACTGGTATGCTGCCAATCTCTAATATATTAGAATCAAATCATATTCCCTTGTATTAAAGAAAATCTCCTCTGATAACGCTCTCTGAACACGGAGCCGTAAAAGAAAAAAATGCGGTCTTTCGGAAAAAAAGATTGACAGACCCACCGGAGAAAGGTATCTCCATCTGCGTGCCGGGATGTAGCGCAGTCTGGGAGCGCACTTGAATGGGGTTCAAGGGGTCGAAGGTTCAAATCCTTTCATCCCGACCAGCACATCATAAGAGAATGACCCCAAGGGAATCAACGCAAGTTGGTTCCCTTTTCTCGTTCTGGCCTCCTGCGCAGGCAGAGGAAAACTGAAAAAGCGGCTTTCCTTGTTATGCCCTTCCCCGTGCCCGCTTCTTCAGTCGACCGATGGCGGGAACCTGTGGGATCATTGCCGCACCTCCGATGGCCGGATTCACACGCACAAGCTCTTTTCCGACCGCGTGCCTTTCCCTTCGCCCAGCCCCGGCGGGGCGCCAGCCGTCCCCCGCTCCCGGACGCCTCACCGCCCAGCCACCGCAAATCGTCAATACACTCTAATTAAAGGGAAAAATAAGATACTTCCGGGACTTTCCGGCGTTACCATCGTGCATCGATTCACCCTATTATTGGAGGCTATCATGCACAAAACGCATAAAGGGAAAGCGTCGTCTCAGCAGGCGCTTTTTACCGACGGCAAAGCCGCCGAGCCGCATTATGAGGACACGGCCACGCCCGAAATGATCAAGCCGACGCCCGAAGCCACCCCTCCCGGCGCCGAGCCCATGGCCCCCGGCACCCAGAAGACGCCTGAAAACGTTTCCGACAAGACCAACCAGATGGACCCCTTCCGTGCCGACGGCGAAAAGATGGGCATGACGACGGATCAGGGCGTGAAGGTCTCGGACAACCAGAATACCCTTACCGCCGGTTCGCGCGGCCCCTCTCTGCTGGAAGACATCCATTTTAACGACAAGATGGCCCACTTCGACCGGGAGAGAATCCCCGAGCGCGTGGTCCACGCCCGTGGGTCGGGCGCGCACGGCTATTTTCAGGTCTACAAATCCCTTGCCGAATACACCAAGGCCGACTTTTTACAGGACCCCGAGGTCAAAACCCCGGTCTTTGTGCGTTTTTCCAATGTACAGGGCTTCCGGGGGTCGGCGGACACGGTACGCGACATCCGCGGCTTCGCCACGAAAATCTATACGCGCGAGGGCAATTTCGACCTCGTGGGCAACGATACCCCGGTCTTCTTCATTCAGGACGCCATCAAATTCCCCGATCTGATCCACGCGGTCAAACCCGAGCCGCACAACGAAGTGCCGCAGGGCCAGAGCGCGCACGATACCTTTTGGGATTTCGTCTCCCTCCAGCCGGAAACCCTGCACAACGTCATGTGGCACATGTCCGACCGGGGCATCCCGCGAAGCTACCGCACCATCGAGGGCTTCGGCATCCATACCTACCGCTTCGTGAACGCCAAAGGCAAAAGCCGCTTCGTGCGCTTCCACTGGAAGCCCATCTACGGCACCGCCTCGCTCATCTGGGACGAGGCGCAGGAACTGACCGGACGCGACCCCGATTTCCACCGCAAGGACCTGTGGCAGGGCATTGAGGCGGGCGACTATCCGGAATTCGAGCTCGGCCTCCAGATCATCCCCGAAGAGGACGAGCACAAGTTCGGTTTCGACATCCTCGACGCCACCAAAGTCATCCCCGAGGCCCTCGTGCCGGTGGAAATCGTCGGCAAGATGGTCCTTAACCGCAATCCCGACAACTTCTTTGCGGAAACCGAACAGGTGGCCTTCTGCCCGGCCAACATCGTGCCCGGCATCGACTTTTCGGACGATCCGCTCCTGCAGGGCCGCGTCTTCTCCTACGTGGACACGCAGCGCCACCGTCTGGGTGGGGCCAATTTCACCGAAATCCCGATCAACAAGCCCATCACGCCGATCCGCAACCATCAGCGCGACGGCTTCCACCGGATGCAGATCGACATCGCCCCGGCCAACTACGAGCCCAACTCCATCAGCGGCAACTGGCCCCGCGAAGTCCCCCCGGCTGCGAAAAACGGCGGCTTCTCCACCTATCCCGGCATGGTCGAGGGCCAGAAGGTCCGCCAGCGCAGCGCCTCCTTCTCCGACTACTTCTCGCATCCCCGGCTCTTCTGGCTGAGCCAGACCAAGCCCGAGCAGAAGCACATCATCGACGCCTTCGCCTTCGAACTCTCCAAGGTGATGCGCCCCTACATCCGCGAGCGCGTCGTGGACCTGCTGACCCGCATTGATCCCGAACTGGCCCAGTCCGTGGCCGACCAGCTCGGCATCACCCTCACCGAGGAGCAGTGTTCCCGCGAACTGCCCAAAGCCGTGGGCGGCCTCGACAAAGACCCGGCCCTGAGCCTTTACGCCTCGGGCGAGCAGTCGCTCAAGGGGCGCCGTGTGGCCCTGCTCATCGCGGACGGCGTGTGCGGCACCTCGGTGGAAACCATCTGCAAGGCGCTGCGGGCCGAGGGCGTGCATCCGCAGCTTTTCGCCCCGCGCATGGGCATGATCCGCACCAAGCAAGGCAAGGAACTCAAGGCGGACGGCACGATTGAAGGCAATCCTTCCGTGCTCGTGGACGCGGTAGCCGTGCCGGAAGGCGAAGAAAGCCTGCAAACGCTCATGCAGGACGGCAAGGCCAAACACTACCTTTGCCAAGCCTACCGGCACCTCAAGGCCATCGCCCTGCCCAGCCACGCCCGGCAGCTTTTGCAGGCCGCGGGCCTGCCGGACGATGCGGCGGACGCGGGCCTCGTCACGGAAGACAGCACGCAAAAGACCATGAAACAATTCCTTGAGGCCATGAAGCAACACCGCGTCTGGGACCGCGAGGAAAAGGCCATGAAGGTACCCGCCTAGGCACGGGCTTTCAGTGCCCCAGCCCCCAGTTCACTCCCGGCAAGGCCGCCCCT
>OFEY01001228.1_pt1 | contig 17545 bp, 11 predicted proteins | sample 1521251 | NCBI WGS metagenome assembly OFEY01 (sample SAMEA3504100, study PRJEB24116) | mouse gut metagenome | biome: mouse gut; feature: mouse-associated habitat; material: faeces | place: Denmark | collected 2011
AAGCCCCTTTTGAAAAAGGGGCTTCCCCTCCCCAACCCTCTCCCCATCCCCCCTGAAACTTTTCGTGAGTAGGGGGCGGCGCACAAGGAGTCCCTTTAATGGGGAAAGCATGAAAAAACAGGATGTGTGGAATGCCTTCTCTTAAAAAGGATGCTTAGACGAAGAAAAAGGCATTTGAAGCGATAAACGCATGAATGTTTCCTTTCACGAGAACCGAGTGCCTTTCCTGTTGCTGCCTTGAGAAAGGATTTTCCGAAAACTTTTACTTTGCGGCCAAGAGCCGAAACGGTATACAGTAAAGCAAAAGGAATTCCCGTCGCCTTGCCTCCTCACACTCGAAAGTCTGTGAAGGGATGGAGACGCGGGGAAAGGGAAACGGGAAGGTATTCCCCCTTCTCCAGAAAGTTCCCCTGCCCCGCCTTCCCGCCCTCCTGAGGAGAATCCCCATGATTGCGTTCCGGCTCAACGGGCAGAGCGTCGATTACAGCGGCGACCCTGCGGCTTCCCTCCTCTCCTTCCTGCGGCGCGAGCGGCGTCTGACCGCGGCCAAGGACGGCTGTTCGGGACAGGCGGCCTGCGGAGCCTGCCTTGTGGAAGTGAACGGGCGGGCCTGCCTCGCCTGCTCCACGCCCATGAGCAAGGTGAACGGCGGGGAGGTCGTCACGCTTGAGGGATTGCCCGAACCGCTTCGGCGCACTCTCGGCATGGCCTTCGTCAATCGCGGCGCGGTGCAGTGCGGCTTCTGCACGCCCAGTTTCCTCATGCGCGCCAAGGTGTTGCTGCAAGGCAACCGGAATCCGTCGCGGGAGGAGGTCGTCAAGGCTGTGCGTCCCCATCTGTGCCGCTGCACGGGCTACGTCAAAATCGTGGACGCCATTCTCGACGCCGCCGCCCTGCTGCGGGAAGGGAAGGCCCCGGAAACGGACGCCCGCCCCGGCCTCGGCTCGGGCTGGCCCAAGTACGGCGGCTACGAGCGCGCCATCGGGACGCGCCCCTTCGTCAACGACATGGAAGCGCCCGGCATGGCGCATGGGGCCCTGGTCTTCAGCGAACACCCGCGCGCCCGCGTCCTCGCCATCCATACGGAAGAAGCGGCGGCCATGCCCGGCGTCATCCGCATCCTGAGGGCCGAGGACATCCCCGGCGAGCGCGTGCTCGGCCTCTACGCCAAGGACTGGCCCGTCTACGTCAAGGCCGGGGAAATCACCCGTTACATCGGGGACGCGCTGGCCTGCGTGATTGCGGAAAGCGAGGAAGAGGCCCGCGCTGCCGCCGCGCGCGTCAGGGCCGACTACGAAGTCCTCACCCCGCTTCTCGATATGGAGGAGGCCGAGCACTCTTCCATCCGTATCCACGAGAGGGGCAACGTCCTCCTCGACAAGAGCATCCGGCGCGGCGAGCCCGTGGACGAGGCGCTGTCCCGCTGCGCCTTCACCGCCGAAGCCGTCTACACGACGCAGGCCGTGGAGCACGCCTTTCTCGAAACCGAAGCCTGCCTCGCCCTTCCCGAGGACGGAGGCGTTCGCCTCTACGTGCAGTCGCAGGGCATCTGGCACGATAAGGCCGACATCGCCGCCCTCCTGCGCCTGCCCTCCCCCAAGGTGACGGTGACGCTGGCCGATGCCGGCGGAGCCTTCGGCGGCAAGGAAGATTTCACCTGTCAGCCCCACGCGGCGCTGGGGGCCTATCTGCTGGGGCGTCCGGTCAAGGTACGCCTGTCGCGTCCCGAGTCCATACGGATGCACCCCAAGCGCCATGCCATGAAGCTCCATTACGTCATCGGCTGCGACGAAAAGGGGCTGCTCATGGCGGCGAAGGCGCGCATCCTTGCCGACACCGGGGCCTACGCCTCGGCGGGCGGCCCGGTGGTGACCCGCACCGGCACGCACGCGGTCAGCGCCTACCACGTCCCCTCGGTGGACATCCACGTCAAGGCGGTCTTCACCAACAACCAGCCCGCAGGCGCGTTCCGGGGCTTCGGGGTGAACCAGTCCAATTTCGCGATGGAATGCCTCATCGACGAGCTGTGCGAAAAGGGCGGCTTCGACCGCTGGCAATTCCGCTATGACAACGCCGTGGCCCCGGGCCGCATGGTCACCACCGGGCAGGTCCTCGGGGAAGGGACGGCTCTGCGCGAAACCCTGCTGGCCGTGCGCGACGCCTTCCGCAGCCATCCCCGTGCGGGCATCGCCTGCGCCATCAAGAACGCGGGCATCGGCAACGGCATCCCCGAACCCTGCGACTGCTACCTTGAAGTCCATCCCGCGCCCGATGATCCCGCCGGCGCGCGGCTCGTGCTCCACCACGGCTGGTCGGAGATGGGGCAAGGCATCAATACCGTGGCCCGCCAGATGCTCTGCGAAGTGGCGGGTCTCGGCCCGGACATCCACATCCCCCTCACCGCCTCCACCGAATACGGGGCCTACGCGGGCAGCACCACGGCCAGCCGGGGCACCTTCCAGCTCGGCCACGCCGTGGTCAGCGCGGCCCGGCAGCTCCGCCACGATCTGGACAAGTACGGCGGGCGGCTCGAACGCCTCGCGGGGCGCTTCTACAAGGGCCATTACGATTCCGCCGGGCAGACTTCCGGACAGGGCGCGCCCGGCGAAATCCGCAACCACGTTTCCTACAGCTTCGCCACCCATGTGGCCTTCATGGACGAAAACGGCAGGCTGGAAAAAATCATCGCCGCGCATGACTCGGGGCGCGTCGTCAACCGCCCCCTTTATGAGGGACAGGTACAGGGCGGCGTGGTCATGGGCATGGGCTATGCCCTCACCGAAAGCATTCCCATCAAGGACGGCCTCCTGCTTTCGGGCAGGCTCAACGCCTGCGGCCTGCCCCGCGCCACGGACGTTCCCGAAATCGAGGTCATCGCCGTGGAAGTGCCCGATCCCGAGGGCCCCTGCGGGGCCAAGGGCCTTGGGGAAATCGCCTGCATCCCCACGGCTCCCGCCATCGTCAACGCCCTCTATCAGGTCGACGGCGTGCGCCGCAGATCGCTCCCGGTAAACGCACAAAAGAATCCTCCCGCGTAACGGCCCTTTCCCCGCCTTCCCCTCAACCTGTTCCTCTCAAAACGCCACAAAGCCATTCCAATCATCGGGGAAACCTGCGAACAGGGATTCGATAAACGTAAACGTCTTCGGAGGTGGAGAGGAGGGGGCCGGGGGGGAGGAGGAAGCCCTTCTCCAGAAGGGTTCCTCCTCCCCTCCCCCCGTTCTTCCCCACTCCACATTTCCCAAGGAGTCCGCATGAGCCTCTATCTGACCAACGCCACATGGATTGACCCGGATACCTTCGAGGTTTCGGCAGCCACGCTCAAAGTCGAGGAAGGGCCCTTCGGCGGCATGGCAAAGGTAACCGCCCCGCCTTGTGAGCCCGGCCCGGAGGATCGCCTTCTCGACTGCTCGGGCCGCCTCGTGACCCGTGCCTTCGGCTGCGCCCACCATCATATCTATTCGGCGCTGGCCCGGGGAATGCCGCCCGCGCCCCGCACGCCGACGAGCTTTCCCGAAATCCTCGAATACGTCTGGTGGCGCATGGACAAGAAGCTCGACCACGACATGATCGAGGCCAGCGCCCTTGTTACCGGTCTGTACTGCGCCAAAAACGGCGTCACCTTCGTCATCGATCACCATGCCTCGCCCTTTCACGCCGAAGGAAGCCTTGAAACCATCGCCAAGGCGCTGGACCGCGTGGGCCTCGGGCATCTGCTCTGCTACGAGATGTCGTGCCGCGACGAAGAAGCCGTCAAGGAAAAGGGACTGGCCGAAACTGACGCCTACCTTTCTTCCGGGCGCAAGGGACACGTGGGCCTGCACGCCTCTTTCACCGTGGACGACGACCTGTTGCGCCGCGCCGTGGACCTCGCCCGCAAACACGGGACCGGCATCCACATCCATGTGGCCGAAGGCGTCGAAGATCAGGAACACTGCGCCCAGGCCTACGGCAAAAGCGTGGGCCGCCGTCTGGCAGACGCGGGCGTGCTCGACCTGCCGCTGACCATCCTCGGCCACTGCGTCCACCTTGACGAGGAGGAACGCGATCTCATCCGCACCTCGCCCTGCTGGGTCGTGCAGAACACGGAAAGCAACCTCAACAACAAGGTGGGCTTGGGCCGCTACAACGATTTCCCGCGCGTCATGCTCGGCACGGACGGGATGCACAGCGACATGATCCGCAGCGCACAAGCCTCCTATTTCATCGCGGGGCTGGCTGAAGGCGGCATGTCGCCGGAGGCGGTCTGTCAACGCCTGCGCGCCGTCCACAGGCACATCGCGGATCACGGCGCGCCCGGCGACGGCCTCAACAATCTGGTCGTCTTCAATTATGATACGCCCACGCCGCTCGACTCCGCCAATTTCCCCGGCCACTTCTGCTACGCCTTCGACGCGAGGCACGTGGAAACGGTCATCAGCCAGGGAAAGATCATCGTGGACCACGGCGCGCTGACGAGCATGGATGAGGCGGACATCCTCGCCTACGCCAACGAGCAGGCCCGCCGCCTCTGGGCCCTGCTCCAGAACAGATGAACGTTGACTTTCCACAAAAGTCACAGTTGGCATTCTGCTAAAAAATCGTTTTTGCCAGAATACACGCTCTATTATAGATGGCCACACCTGCGTGTGGCCAGAGCGGTTTCAAAATGAAACGGCTCTAAGCCCTACGGAAAAAGAAGTCATGCGCACGTTGATCACAGGCGGCCTCGTGGCCCGGACGGACGGGGTTTTCAATGCGGATATTCTCATTGAGGACGAAAGGATTCTGGAGCTGGGCGAACGCCTCCACGAACGGGAACTGGCCGAAGGCACGCGGATGGTGGACGTTTCGGGCTGCGTGGTCATGCCCGGGGGCGTCGACGCCCACACCCACCTCAACCTCACGGCTCAGGGCACGCACGTCTCGGACGGCTTCGAGGCCGGGACGCTGGCCGCGGCGTGGGGCGGCACCACAACCGTCATCGAGCATCCGGGCTTCGGGCCGCAGGGCTGCGGGCTCTTGCATCAGCCTGCGGCCTATCGCGAAGAGGCGGAAGGCCGTTGTTATGTGGATTACGCTTTTCACGGCGTCCTCCAGCATGTCGACGGCACCGTTCTGGCGGACGTGCCGGAAGCCGTGGCACAGGGCTTCCCCACGCTCAAGGCCTACACGACCTATGAAGGGATGCTGGACGACGCGGCCCTGCTGCACATCCTCTCGGCCCTGCGCGACGCCGGGGGGCTGCTGGCCGTACACGCCGAGAATGACGCCATCGCGGGCTTTCTGACCGAACGCTTGCGGCAGGAGGCCCCGCTCGATCCCCTGAGCCATCCCCGCAGCCGCCCGCCCCACTGCGAAGCCGAGGCCGTCAACCGGGTCCTCAAACTGGCGAAAACGGCGGACGCCCCGGCCTACATCGTCCATCTGTCCACAGCCGAGGGGCTGGCCTGCGTCCGCGAGGCGCGCCGCAGCGGACAGAAGGTCATTGCGGAAACCTGCCCTCAGTACCTCCTCCTTGATGAGACGGCCTACGCCGAGCCGGACGGCCTCAAGTACGTCCTGACCCCTCCACTGCGCGCGCCTCACCATCGCCGGGCGCTCTGGGAAGGTCTGGCCGACGGCTCCATCGCCGTGGTCGCCACGGATCATTGCTCCTTTTCGCTGGCCCAAAAACGGGAACGTGCCGTGGAAAGCGTCTTCGACTGTCCAAGCGGCGTGCCCGGCGTGGAAACGCGGCTTCCCCTGCTCTTCAGCGAAGGCGTCTTGCGCGGGCGTCTCACCCTGCCCCGCTTCGTCGAAGTGGCCTGCACAGCCCCGGCCCGGATCATGGGCCTGCCTTCCAAGGGGCGGCTGGAGCCCGGCGCCGACGCCGACATCACGGTCATCGATCCCTCCGACGAGCGGCTCGTGCACCACGACAGGCTGCACCAACGGACGGACTCCACGCCCTATGAGGGTATGATCGTCCGGGGCTGGCCCCGTCATGTCTGGCTGCGCGGACGGCCCCTCGTCTTCGGCAGGCAGCTTTGCGGCACAGCCGGGCAGGGGCGCTTTCTGGAGAGGGCTTTGTAAAAGAACGGGAGAAAGCGCGGAAGGCTTGACGCATTCGCAAGCATCCTCACAGGCAGGACGACAGACGCAGGAGCCCAGAAGCAGCGAGAGACGGGGCGACTGAAGGCCCCTCGGCCACACGCCTTTTCTCCGTAAACAGACCCTCCGGCAACATTCCCAAGGAGACGCACATGCACACCGACCGTTTTACGCCGCTGAACGCCGCCGTCCTGCTCCGCTGGATGCGGGACGGCCTCGCGCGCGGCGACGTCTTCGGCATCCCCCAAGGGCTCTTCTTCATGCCCCGGCGGGATGATCCCTTCCGCATGGATCGCTACGGCAAGGTGCTTGAAACGCCGCTCGGAGTGGCTGCCGGGCCGCATACGCAACTCGCGCAAAACATCCTCTCGGCGTGGCTGTGCGGGGCGCGCTTCATCGAGCTGAAGACCATACAGACGCTGGACGAACTCAACGTCGCGAAACCCTGCATCGACATGGCCGACGAGGGCTACAATTGCGAATGGTCGCAGGAGCTCAAGCTGGATCAGTCCTTTGAGGAGTATCTGAAAGCCTTCGTGCTTCTCCACGCCCTGCGCCACATGCTGGGCCTGCCCGCCGAAGCTGAAACCGGCAAGGGGCCGGGCTTCATCTTCAACATGAGCGCGGGCTACAATCTCGAAGGCATCAGGAGCCCTGCCGTGCAGCGTTTCCTTGACCGCATGGACGACGCGACGCAGGACGTCGAGCGCCTCAGGGAGGAACTCGCGCCCCTCTATCCGCCGCTTCGGGACATCCCCATTCCCTCCCGCCTCTCCGACAACCTGACCGTTTCGACCATGCACGGCTGCCCGCCCGAGGAGGTGGAAAGCATAGGCCGCTATTTCATCACGGAACGCGGCTATCACACGACCATCAAGCTCAACCCCACCCTGCTCGGCCCGGAACGGCTGCGCGGCATCCTCAACGAGCGGCTCGGCTATGACGTCCGCGTCCCGGACGAGGCTTTCGGCCACGATCTGAAGTATGCGGATGGCCTGTCCCTCATCCGCAGCCTGAGCGAAACCGCGCGGGCCGCGGGTGTGGCCTTCGGCCTCAAGCTGACCAACACCCTCGAAACCGCCAACGAAAAGCAGAAGCTGCCCCGCAGCGAGGGCATGGTCTACATGAGCGGCCGGGCCCTGCACCCCATCAGCGTCAACCTTGCCGCACGGCTCCAGCGGGACTTCGGCGGCACGCTCGACATCGCCTTTTCAGCAGGCGCGGACGCCTTCAACGTCACGGAAACGCTGGCCTGCGGCTTGCGTCCGATAACGGTCTGTTCGGACCTCCTGAAGCCCGGCGGCTACGGGCGGCTGCATCAATATGTGGAAACGCTGCGCCGCGACTTCCGGAAGACGGGCGCGGACTCCCTCTCCGCCCTCGCGCGGAGCCGCGCCCCGGAAGAGGCCGATCCCGCCCTCGCCAACCTTACGCGCTACGCCGCCTCCGTGCTCGGCGCGGATAGCCCTTACCGCAAGGACCGTTTCCCCTACGCCTCCGTGAAGACCGAACGCCCCTTGCCCCGCTTCGACTGCGCGGCGGCCCCCTGCGTCTCCGCGTGTCCGGCCGGGCAGGACGTCCCCCGTTATCTCGACGCCGTGGCCCGGGGCGATTTCGCGCTGGCATGGAAAATCATCACGGCCACCAATCCTTTCCCCAACGTGCAGGGCATGGCCTGCAACCAGCGTTGCCGGGAGCGCTGCACGCGCATCAACTACGATTCGCCCCTGCTCATCCGGGACATCAAGCGAACCGTGGCCCAGTACGTGGCCCTGAGCATGGCGGACGGCCCGGTATCCGTCCCCGCCCCGGCCACGGGCAGACGCGCGGCCGTCATCGGGGCCGGGCCCGCAGGCTTGTCCTGCGCCCGTTTTCTGGCTCTCGGCGGCGTGGAGGTCCATCTTTACGAAGGCAAGGACGTCCTCGGCGGCATGGCCGGGGACGCCATCCCGACGTTCCGCCTCCCCGACGAAAGCCTGCGGCGCGACGTGGACGCCATCCTCGCCCTCGGCGTAATCCTGCACAGGCACACACCCGTGGACGCTGATCTTTTTCAGCATTTGCTCAAGGAAAACGATGCCGTCTATGTGGCCGTGGGCGCGCAGGAAAGCCTGCGGCTGGGCATCCCCGGCGAAGAGGCGGAAGGCGTCCTTGATCATCTGTCCTTCCTCTCCGCCCTGCGCCGGGGCCTGCCCACGGGCCTCGGATCGCGCGTCGCCGTCATTGGAGGCGGCAACGCCGCCATGGACTGCGCCCGCGCCGCCAAGCGGCTGGCCGGACCCCACGGCGAAGTGACCCTCGTCTACCGTCGCAGCCGCCGCGAAATGCCTGCCGACCGCGAGGAAATCGAGGCGGCGCTGCAAGAGGGCGTCCGGCTCGCGGAATGCCTCGCGCCGGAGGAGGCGCTCGCTAGGGACGGCCATGTCTGCGGCCTGCGCTGCCGCCGCATGAAGCTCATCCCCGATCCAAACGGAGGCCGCGCCCGCCCCATGCCTACCGACGAGGAAACAGTCATCAATGCGGATACGCTCATCGTATCCGTGGGCCAGCGGGTGAGGGCTGACTTCCTGCCCGAAGATATCGTTCTGAAAGGCAAGGCGGGAACCTGCAAGACCTCGTCGGAGAGGATTTTCGCGGGCGGCGACGCGCTGCGCGGGCCTTCCACGCTGATCGACGCGGTGGCCGACGGGCGACGCGGGGCGGAAGCCATCCTCGAAGCCTTGGGCCTCGCCAGCCGGGTAAGCGACGCCCCGGCCGATGACCGACGCTCGGACATCGAGGGCCTCGCCCTGCGCCGGGCAAGGCGGTTTGCGCCAACAACGGGAGCACGCCTTTGGGAGCGCGTCCCGGGCGGATGCCTCAACTTTGAACCCTGCCTCAGGCCGCTGACGCCGGAAGAAGCGATGGAAGAGGCCCGGCGCTGCCTCCAGTGTGATCTGATCTGCAATAGCTGCGTGACGGTCTGCCCGAACCGCGCCAACGTCGCCCTGCCCGCGCCTGCGCTCCCCTGCCCCGTACAGCGCGCTGTCCGGCACGGCGAAACCGTGCGCGTGGAAACGCTGGCGTCTGGCCGCCTCACACAACGTTACCAGATAGTCAATATTGCCGACGCCTGCAACGAGTGCGGGAACTGCGCGACCTTCTGCCCGAGCGCGGGCGCGCCCTACCGCGACAAGCCCCGCGTCCACCTTTCCGAAGCGTCCTTTGAGCAAGCCCTCGACGGCTACCGGCTGGCCGCGCCGGATCGTCTGGACGGCAAGCGCGCGGGCAGACGCTTCACCCTGCGCGCGGAAGCCGGAAACGTCTTCTTTGAAAACGAAGCGTTCGCCGCCCTTCTCGACGGGGAAACGCTGCTGGCCCGGGACGTCCGCCTGAAGGAAGGGACGCGGGAGGCTTCCCTTTCCCCCGCCGTGGAAACGGCCCTCCTCCACCGCCTGCTGGCGGGCCGCCACCCCTTCGCCGAGACGCAGGGAGACTGAGAAAAAAGGGCCGGAGGACGTCCCGGCCCTTTTTCCGACCCTTCCGCCTGCTCTCAAGTGTTGTGTGATGGGGCTCCTGCGTATAGAGTGGTGGAAAAACGCTCTTTACCGACAGCAGGAGACGCACGCATGTACCAGTATCAACGGTTCGCCATTCTTCTCCGCGGGGGCGGAGACATCGCCACAGGCATTGCGCTCAGGCTCTACCGCTCGGGATTCAGGCGGCTGATCATTCTGGAAACGGCCCGGCCTCTGGCCGTGCGCCGCCGCGTGGCCTTCTCCGAAGCCGTCTATGAAGGACTCTGCACCGTTGAGGGCATTTCCGCGGCGCTGGCCGCCACGCCCGACGAAATCGCCCCTCTGTGGGATGCCGGCTGCATCCCCGTGCTCGTCGATCCCGACGGCGTCTCCATCCCCCACCTGCGCCCCGAAGTCATCATTGAGGCCACTCTTGCCAAACGCAATGTAGGCGTGCGCATCACGGACGCGCCCCTCGTCATCGGGGTGGGCCCCGGCTTCACCGTGGGCAAGGATGTCCACCGCATCGTGGAAACCAACCGCGGGCATGACCTCGGCCGCGTCCTCTACTCGGGCAGCGCCGAAGCCGATACGGGCATCCCCGGCGACATCGCGGGCATGACCACCGAGCGGGTGCTGCGCGCTCCGCAGGCCGGGCTTTTCCTCACCAGCCACGACATCGGGGACCACGTGAAGGCGGGCGATCTCATCGCCACCGTGGAGGCGGACGGCCACAGCGCCGAGGTGCGTACCGTCATCGGCGGGGTCATCCGGGGCCTCCTGCGCTCGGGCACGCCCGTGGCCGACAGGGTGAAGGTGGGCGACGTGGACCCCCGCGACAACACGGCCTGCCACCACGTTTCGGACAAGGCCTTCGCCATCGGCGGCGGGGTGCTTGAGGCCATTCTCGGTCGTTTCAACCGCCCCTGCCTCATCCGCAAGGGCGTTCTGCACTGCCCTGTGGACAAGGCCGCGCTCAGCGGCTAAGATGCCGCCTCATCATTTTTTCACATCAGCCTCATGAGGAGAAGCGGCATGGCCATCGGACAATCCAAACAACGGCTGGATGCCGAAGCCAAGGTGACGGGCCGGGCCCGCTACACCGACGATCTGGGCCTCCCCGGGATGCGGCACGCCGTCTTTGTGCGCAGCAGCATCGCGCACGGCATGGTTACGGCCATCGACGCGGCCAAAGCCCTGGCGCTGCCCGGCGTGGAGGCGGTCTTCACCGCCGACGACGTGCCGGACAGCCTCTTTCCCACCGCCGGGCACCCCTATTCGATGGACCCCGCGCGCGGGGATGTGGCCGACAGGCAACTTTTGACGCGCCACGTGCGCTATTACGGCGACGAGGTGGCCGTGGTGGTGGCTCGCGACGAGCTGACGGCGCGCAAGGCCGCCGCGCTGGTCAAGGTAAGTTACGATCCGCTGCCCGTCATGACCTCGGCGGAAAGCGCCCTTGCGCCGGACGCCCCGCTCATCCAGCCCGCCGTCAATCCGAAGAGCAACCTCCTCAAAGAGCACACGCTCGAAGTCAACGGCAGGCTGGAAGAGGCCCTGTCCGAAGCCGATCTCGTCATCGAGGGCGAGTACAGCACGCCCACCATGCAGCATTGCCATCTGGAAAACCAGACGGCCTACGCCTACATGGACGACATGCGCCACATCGTCGTGGTCAGCTCGACGCAGATTCCGCACATCTGCCGCCGCGTGGTCGGGCAGGCGCTGAATATCCCGTGGTCGTCCGTGCGGGTGGTCAAGCCCTTCATCGGGGGCGGTTTCGGCAACAAGCAGGATGTGGTGCTCGAACCCATCGTCGCCTTCCTGACCCTCAAGCTCGACGGCGCGCCCGTCAGCATGGCCCTCACCCGCGAAGAGTGCATCCTGTGCACCCGCGTGCGCCATGCCTTTGCCATGAAAGCGCGCGCCGCCGTCACCCGGGACGGGAAACTCCTTGGCTACGGGCTTGACGTGCTCTCGAACACGGGCGCCTACGCCTCGCACGGGCATTCCATCGCGGCGGCGGGCGGATCGAAAATCTGCTACGTCTATCCCCATGCGACCTATCGCTTTTCCGCCAGAACCTTTTACAGCAACATCCCCGTGGGCGGGGCGTGCCGGGGCTACGGTTCCCCTCAGACGGCCTACGGCATCGAATGCCTCATGGACGACGCGGCCCGCGCGCTCGGCATGGACCCGCTGGACTTCCGCCTGAAGAACACCGGGCGTCACGGCGACCTCTCTCCCCTGAACGGGAAGCCCATCGTCACCCTCGGCATCAGCGACTGCCTCGAACAGGGCCGCGCCCTCTTCCGCTGGGACGAGCGCCGGGCCGCGTGCCGGGCCTTCAACGAAGAGGCCGCACGCACGGGAAGCCGCCTGCGCCGGGGCGTGGGCGTCTCCGCCTTCAGCTACGGCACCGCCACCTATCCCGTGAACGTGGAGCCGGGCAGCGCGCGCCTGACCCTCAATCAGGACGGCACGGTCCATCTCATGACCGGCTCCACCGAGATCGGGCAGGGCGCGGATACCGCCTTCGCCCAGATGGTTTCGGAAACGCTCGGCCTCTCCTTTGAAAACATCCATGTGATTTCCACGCAGGACACCGATGTTACGCCGTGGGACCCCGGGGCCTATGCCTCCCGTCAGACCTACACCTGCGCGCCCGCCGTGCATCAGGCGTCCGAAGAACTGCGGCGCAGGATTCTGGAGCACGCCGGGGCCATGACCGGGCATTTCCCTGCCGCGCTGACCATCGCGCCCACGCCGCAGGGCGACGCGGTCGTCTTCGTGCGCCAGCCCCAGACCGTGGCCGTCACCCTGCGCGATCTGGCGATGGATACCTTCTACGACAAGGATCGCGGCGGCCAGTTGAGCGCCGAGGCGTCGGTCAAGTCGCGGCAGAATCCCCCCTCCTTCGGGGCCTGCTTCGTTGAGGCGGAAGTGGACCTCGACCTGTGCAAGGTGACAATCCGCGACATCATCAACATCCACGACGCCGGAGTGATCATCAATCCCGCGCTGGCCACGGCGCAGGTGCACGGCGGCATGGGCATGGGCATCGGCTGGGCGCTCTATGAGGAACTGCTCATCGATCCCGAAACGGGCCGCGTGCACAACAACAACCTGCTGGACTACAAATTCCCGACCACCTGCGATCTACCGGATTTGGGCTGTGCCTTCGTGGAAACGCAGGAGCCTTCCGGGGCCTACGGCAACAAGTCGCTCGGCGAGCCGCCGCTGATCAGCCCGGCTCCGGCCCTGCGCAACGCCGTGCTCGACGCCACGGGCGTGGCCGTCAACGCCATCCCCATGACGCCCAAGCGCCTTTTCGAGGCTTTCGGCAAGGCCGGGTTGCTCAGGCACTAGGAAAGATCACGGAGAAGGCCCACCCTTCCCGGAAAAAAGAGGGCTTCTTCGGAAGCCTTCCCTTATCCTCGCGGGCCTTCATACCGGGGTTAAGGGACGACGGGAGGGTTTTCCGAGGCGGGAAGGCCGTAGACTCGTTCCCCATACGTCCCTTCCAACGAAGAACAGGTTTCATCGCACACAAAAGACGTTCCACCGCCTTGCGCGTGCCTCCCCTCAAAAACGGAGAGGGAGGCGGAAGCCGGGGGAGGCCCTTCTCCCCAACGGCCTCCCGGCGCAACCGATATTCAAAGGACGATTCATGTTCGACATACAATCCTACCAAAAAGCCGAGTCCGTGCAGGACGCCGTGCGGCTGCTCGCGGAAGACCCCGAGGCGCGGCTCATCGCCGGAGGAACGGACGTGCTCATCAAGCTGCGCGAGTTCGAGGGATTCTCGCGGCTTGTGGACATCCACGACCTCCCGGAACTGAAGCCCATCACCCGCGAGGCGGACGGCACCATCCGCGTGGGTTCCGGGGCCACCTTCACCGATATTGAGGAATCTCCCCTCGTGCGCGCCTGCATCCCCCTGCTCGGGGAGGCGGCGGCGTCCGTGGCCGGGCCGCAAATCCGCAACGTGGGCACCATCGGCGGCAACCTCTGCAACGGGGCCGTCTCCGCCGACACCTGCGCCCCGGTCCTCGCCCTGAACGGCTCTCTGAACCTGCTCGGACCGGAAGGGCCGCGCACCATCCCCGCCCTCGGCTTTCACACCGGGCCGGGCAAGGTCGCGCTCAAACCGGGCGAAGTGCTGCTTTCCATCGATTTCCGGCCCGAGGACTGGATGGGCTGGGGCGGGCATTACTACAAGTACGCCATGCGTGAAGCGATGGACATCGCCACCATCGGTTGCGCCGCCGCCGTGAAGCTTGACGGGACGACCATTTCCGGCATCCGGCTGGCCTATTCCGTCTCCGCGCCCGTGCCGGTGCGTTGCCCCGCCGCCGAAGCCGCCGCGCTGGGCCGTTCCGCCGCGCCCGACGATCTGCCCGCCACCCTCGCCGCCGTCCGCGACGCCGTGGAAGCGGACGTGAAGCCCCGCACCTCATGGCGCGCCGCCAAAGATTTCCGCCTGCACATCATCCGCACGCTGGCCGAGCGCGTCCTTGCCCGCTGCGTTGTCCGCGCCGTCAGCCTTCAGGAGGGATCATGCTGAAAACCATCCGCTGTACCGTCAACGGCAAGGCCGAAGAGCTTTCCGTGGATGTCCGCTCCTCGCTCCTTGAAGTCCTGCGCGCCGCCGGGCTCACCGGCTCCAAGCAGGGCTGCGGCGTGGGCGAATGCGGCGCGTGCACCGTGCTTGTCGACGACACACCCGTGGATTCCTGTATCTTCCTCGCGGTCTGGGCCGAGGGCAAGGCCATCCGCACCGCCGAGGGCGAAGCCAGAGGCAACCGCCTTTCCCGCGTCCAGCAGGCCTATGTGGACGCCGGTGCCGTCCAGTGCGGCTTCTGCACGCCCGGCCTCGTCATGACCACCACCGCCTTTGTGGAAAAGCACAAGGGGCAGGCTGTCAGCCGGGAGGACATCCGCCGGGGCCATGCCGGGAACCTCTGCCGCTGCACGGGCTACGACGCGATCATTGCCGCCGTGGAAAGCTGCCTCAACGATACGCCGCCGCAAAACGCCTGTGCCTGCCTGCGTAAACCGGAGGCTCCCTGCCCGCATCACGGCTAGGGGGCCATACCATCGCCGGGCGCGAAAAGCCGCCCTTTTCAGGCGGCAAGGCATCAGGCATCGGCTGAAACCGCAGCGACCTCCCGCAAGGCCTCGTTCCGCCTCGTAACCCCGCCCTCTGGAAAAGGCCCCTTTGCGGCGGGCGGATGCATGAAGGCCGGACCTCGGCCGCCCCTTTCCCTGGACTTGCCCTGTGCATGGTTTCCCATGTACAGGGATTTTCTCTTTCAGAGCTTCCGGCGTCATACCATCACTCATCGGAGAATACCCATGCCCCAGAACAACAGCCTATTGGAACGGCTTTTCAAGCTCCACGCCAAGGGAACCACCGTCAAGACGGAGATACTGGCTGGCCTGACCACCTATGTGGCCATGGCCTACATCATTTTCGTCAACCCGAACATCCTGTCGGACGCGGGCATCCCCAAGGAGGCCGCCATCGCCGCCACCATCTGGTCCGCCGTCATCGGCAGCACGGTCATGGGCCTCTGGGCCAATTTCCCCATCGCCCTTGCGCCGGGCATGGGGCTCAACGCCTTTTTCGCCTATTACGTCTGCGGCGTGCTCGGCCTGCACTGGACGGTCGCCCTCGGCGCGGTCTTCTTCTCCGGCATCGTCTTCCTGGTGCTGACTCTGACCCGCATCCGTCAAGCGCTCATCGACGCCGTGCCCATGAATCTGAAATACGCCATCGTGGTCGGCATCGGCATGTTCATCGCCTTCATCGGCCTTCAGAACGCGGGCATCGTCATCAAAAACGACGCCACACTCGTGGGCCTCGGCCACGTCACCCAGCCCGGCCCCCTGCTCTCCTGCTGCGGCCTTCTGATCACCGCCGGGCTCATGGCCCGCAACGTGCAAGGCAGCCTGATCATCGGCATCCTGACGACGACCGTTCTGTGCATGATTTTCGGCGTCTCGGCCGTGCCCACCGGCATCGACAGCATCATCAGCCTCTCCCTGCCGAGCCTTGCCCCCACGTTCATGCAGCTCGACATCCTCGGAGCCCTTGAGTACGGCATCGTTTCGATCATCTTCACCTTCACCATCGTCGAACTTTTCGACGACATGGGCAGCCTCATCGCCCTCTCGCGCAAGGCCAACCTCATGGACGAAAGGGGCCATATCGAAAATCTCGACAAGGCAATGGTGACGAACTCCCTGATTACCATCCTGAGCGGCTTCCTCGGAACGTCCACCGTCACGAACTACGTGGAAAGCGCCGCCGGCATTTCGCAGGGCGGCCGCACCGGACTGACCGCGCTTACAGTAGCCGTCCTGTTTGCCGTCTCGCTGATCTTTACCCCGCTTATCGGACTGGTGCCGCCCTTCGCCACGGCTCCCGCCCTGCTCCTCGTGGGCGCGCTCATGATAATGGAAGCAAAGCACATCGACTTCAACGATTTTACCGAAGGTTTCCCCGCCTTCATGACCATCATCATGATGCCGCTCACCTACAGCATCGCCAGCGGCTTCGGTTTCGGCTTCGTCAGCTACGCCGCCGTCAAGCTCCTCGCGGGCCGCGCCAGAGAGGTAAACCTCTTCATGTGGATCATCACGGCCCTGTTTCTCATCAATTTTGCCATGCGCAGCTAGCTTCCGCGAAAAAGACGACGCGGCAAAGCGCAGCGAAAGAGCGAAAAGAAGGGGCCACTCGGCCCCTTTCTTTTGGCCGCCAAGGGTGCGCCGCCTTGATCCGCCACGAGGGAGCGTGTAGTATTATGCCCGCAAAAACATGTATCAGACCACGACGCAACATGGCGCGCCGAAACGCAATCACAACGAGGCGGTTTGTATGCAGCTCGAAAACGATATTGCCCAACATCTGGAACAAGGGGAATTTCTGGCCCTCGCCACGGTCATAGGCCGCTCGGGGTCCGCGCCGCGCCATGCCGGGGCGCAAATGGTGGTCACGCGGGATTTCTCCGTCCTCGGCACCATCGGGGGAGGACAGGTGGAGTCGGACGTGCTGGCGGCCTGCCTCCCCGTGCGCAAAAACGGCCTGGCGCGCATCCTGCATTTTGACATGACCGGCTTTTCACCCGACGCGGACATGATCTGCGGCGGCGTGGTCGACATTCTTATCGAACGGCTGACGCCCGGCCACCTTCCCCTTTTCCGCGAAGCCGCCGCCTGCCGCGACCGGGCCGCCTTCGGGGTCTGGCTGGTGGACCTTTCCGATCCGGCCTCACCCCGCCGCACCTTCCATACGGACGCGGCCTCGCTTCCTCAGGCCGTGCTCGAACAGGTCCGCTCCAACGCCGCCGCCTGCATCGACCTCGACGGAAAGCACGTCTATGTGGAACCCTTGATGCATCAGGGCGTGGTGGTCCTCTGCGGAGGCGGCCACGTCTCCTTTGCCACGGGCAAGCTGGCCCATGAAGTCGGTTTTGAGGTCATCGCCGTCGACGACCGCGAGGAATACGCCGCGCCCACGCGCTTTCCCTTCGCCCGCGCCGTGCATGTCCTTCCCGAATTCAGGGGCTTGGCCGAAGCCTGCGGCATCGGCCCCGAACACTATATCGTCATCGCCACGCGCGGCCACAGCTACGACCGCGAATGCCTCGCGCAGGCCATGCGGACCACCGCCCATTACGTCGGCATGATCGGCAGCAAGCGCAAGCGCGACGGCATTTTCAGCTTTTTGCGTTCGGAAGGTTTCGCTGAAGCCGATTTCGGCCGCGTGCACAGCCCCATCGGGCTGGAAATCGGCGCGGAAACGCCCGAGGAAATCGCCGTGTCCATCGTCGCGGAACTCATCGCCGCCCGCCGGGGGCTGGCGTAGGGGCGGAAGCGGGGGAGAAAACGTCTTCCCCTGCTTCGTCCTAGAGCCTTTCAACGTTTCTTTTGTATGTATGCCTCCGGCGGCCGGGGCGCTGCCCCGGACC
>OFEY01001244.1_pt1 | contig 17375 bp, 16 predicted proteins | sample 1521251 | NCBI WGS metagenome assembly OFEY01 (sample SAMEA3504100, study PRJEB24116) | mouse gut metagenome | biome: mouse gut; feature: mouse-associated habitat; material: faeces | place: Denmark | collected 2011
ATCATCGTCCTATCGGGCAGATAAAATATTCACTAATTTAATTCAACCAACAGGTATCAAAACAGAAAAAATATGCCATTACATAAAAGAAACATTGATACCATCAACCAAAGATAATACATTGGAATTATTGATAGTAGGATTATGCTCTCAATGCTCGGAGGTAAATATACAGAATATGCAGAACTTATTTCTTGACGCTGATGGACCCAAAAGAGATACTATTACATATCGTCTTATGATTGATATAATTAAACACCTTTGCGTGGCAGAGAAAACCGTTCTTCATATTCATAAAGATTCAATATATTCGACATTGAACCGGGACGATAGATGCAAATTGAAAGGTGCTATAATGCATCATGACAATATTATACTTGTAATAAGCAAATACTACGATATTAATTCAATTGATGAAACAATAATAAAATACAAATCATTAAAAGGATCTAAATATATGGAAAATAAATTGGAGAAAGTTCATATTTCGTATAAATGGAATGATGGGTACAGAGATGTACTAAATGCCATTGAAGCTGGCCTCAAAGAGAATAATATACCATATTCTATGGATAAATATGACATTATGTACAGGGGGAGTATCGACGACTATGAAAAAGAGATTGGTGCATCCAGTAGAGTAATCATGTTTGTGATACCTGAATATTTTAATTCTTTGGACTGTATGTTTGAAATGACACAGATGTTCAAGAATGGCAATATTAAAGAACGTATATTCCCCCTCATAGATATGAAGGGAATCCCTCGGAATGGAGACGGACTTAAAATGATTAAAGATTACTGGCAGAAGGAAAAAATAAGAAAGTTAGAGCAAATGGCAACAGAACCAGGCGGATCAAGTTTTTTGTTGATGGAGATTCAGAAAATTGATGAGGTTATAAAAACTTTAGATGAGCTATGGCAATTTATTTGCCGTCATTCAACAGGAGATTTTCGTGAGTTGGTGAAAAACAACGCGGCACTGCTGATTCAGGAACTCCGATCGACACTCAACCAAGCCACAGCTTCTATTGATGAGAATTTCACTCCGTCGTCAGATTTTAAACCCATTCCCATGAGAGATATATCGCAAAAAGGAGAGAAACCTATATACATTGAGAATAATACTGGAAGTATTATCATAAATTGATGAACTCCTCCCATCTATTCATATGAGTTGAAAAAATCCCCCCAATCTCGGTAGTCAATACATAGAATATTGCTTGATATTGGCCCGTTAGGTATCTTTATAGGGGTACTGTGTACCTAGTTTGAGGATCCAGAGAATGGGAAAAAGTGAAATACGGCTTGATTTTCTTTTTTTGTACAGAGTACGGGTTGCCCAGCTCTAGTTGTTTATAACACATTAGGTAATGCTCCGAACTGCCCGTTCATATAGGCACGGTGGATAGAGGAAAGCTTATTCAACCCTTTGAAATCAGCGAGAGAGAACAATGCGGTATTACCGTCCTTGCCCTTCTCGGCGAACCAGACAGAATCTTTCCCGAAAATATCATCAATATCCTTCAATATTGGGTCATAGTGTGTCGATACAAGCAGTTGTGACTGATTGTCCGGTGTGTTTATGCATTTGGCGAGGATATATTCCATTAGATTCGGGTGCATCGAAGCCTCAATTTCATCGACACATAGAAAAGCCTGACGTTTCAGTTGGGTATATATGAGTGATTCCAGTTCAACCATACGTTTTGTGCCTGTACTCTGGCAGGCTTCCGGCATAACATAGTATTCCGCTCCTGTTTCATTTTGTACGGTATGTCCGAATAGTGCCCCCATTTTCTGTATCTTGATATCCGAAATATTGAAATCAGCCTCTTTTGCAAACTTCATCAGATATTCACGAAAATCCTCACTGTCGGCAATATGTTTTTTTGCTTCTTGCGATAACGACGACAGAGTGCCGCTTTGCAAGGGCAACATCCGCGTATCAATCCAACGGCGCATATTGTCAAGATAAGGAACTGCAATATTAACTTTCTTAAGAACCGCAAGCACAGACATATTACGCAGACAGTTCATCGACATTACTTCTATCTCGGCTTGTGAAAGTTTGGCTACTGCCGGATTAAAGTTCAACTTTGAGACGCCATCCACATCTTCACGGCAGAATAATTTTGTCGGTCGATTGGAAAGATAGACAAAAAGCACCTCGCGGCAGACTTTCTCCGGATTCACTGTGAGCTGATACCAGTAACGGATACCGTCAACATAAAATTTCACTTCAAATTCCGTGTCGAATGACAGTGCATCTTTTCTCATCAGGAAAGGTTGCACATCAGTTCCGTCATTATTGGTCGCAGGAATGTTGTTCCAGAATGTGCGCAGAAATTCAATCGCGTCCAGCAAATTGGATTTACCACTGGCATTTGCGCCCAATACTACCGCGAAACGGAGAAGCTGCACCCCATCAGGCATAGTCACAACACTGTTGTATCTATCCTCGCCCGATGGCTCAAAACTAAGCTCCGCTTCATCTCGGAATGATTTGAAGTTTTTTATTTTCAGTTCTTGTATCATATTTGCTCTCTTATCTACCGCAAATTTAGCGAATTTGACGGAGATAACAAAATAAAATGTCGATATCCGCAATTTTAATCTCAATATTAGCCCATATCTACGCTAATATAAAGATTAAAATTTGAGAATTTGAGCATCTAAGATGAATAAAGCGGCCATTTTTCAAATTTATCCAATCTATACGCAACCAATATTGCGGCGACAGAGAAATAGGTAACGCGATTTATAAGAAAAGCAAAGAAACAATTAATGGTTATTTAACGCTGTTAATCGCTGAAAATCGGCGAATTATTTGTAACTTTGCGACTGTAAACGAAGAAGAACATTGAAATATCCGGGAGTGCAAGAAGGGGCATATCTCGATTTTCAGGAAGTCATCTCGTTGAAACCCAAATAAATACCGCCTGAGTACACAACCCCAGGCGGATCACCAATAAAATAAGCCAAATTGCTAATCCACAGCAATTTGGCTTATTTCTTTCCTCAAAATTGGCCTCCTTTTGTCCTCCTGCGCCAAAGTTAAGAGTCAAATGAAATTAGGGTCAGCTGCAAAAGCCGGTTGAAATGTTAAAAATCTACCCGAGTGTAAATTTATTTTTAGGGGATAGCTTTTGGACTAACATAGAAATGCTATCGATAGCGCATTGTCAAACAATTGCTTATGTAGGCAAGGTTATATAAAATTATTGAGCCACATACGCCATCCTCTCCTTGCCTAAAAATTTAACAACCGATTTTTTACATTGACCCGATTTATGCCCATTTTTTCGGATTGGAGTCTATTCCGAAAAAAAGGTTACTTTTACCCGAAAGCGGATTTTTCCACTCCGCCGTTTATTAGTAATTTTGCACTTGAAAACTAAAGCATTATGGCAAAGGAAGTAAGAATAGACACCATTCGCCGTCTCAACGACTATTACGGATTCGAGCATCTGAACCCGATGATTGCCGTCGGACACTATAAAGGAGAGCCGGAACCCGGTGCTACCACATACGAATTTGGCGTATATGCCATCTATATAAAAGAAACCAAAGGCTGCGACCTTAACTACGGGCTCACGAAATATGATTTCGACGAAATGTCTGTCATCGCATTTGCTCCGGGCCAGAAAGTCACGACCGTTGTGGAAGAGGGACAGGAACAACCCCGCTGGACCGTACTTGCTTTCCATCCCGATTTTCTTGCCCGCACTTCATTAGGCGGCAAGATGTCAGCATACAGTTATTTCTCTTACAACAGCAACGAGGCTCTGCACCTCTCAAAAGAGGAGGTTGATTTGCTGAGTGCCGTCCTCTCGCTGATAGAACGGGAGATGAAACACAGCATCGACCGACATTCGCGTTCCATTATTATTTCTCACATAGAGGTATTTCTTGACTATTGCCTGCGTTTCTATGAGCGTCAGTTCTATTCGCGTGAGGTTATCAACAGCACGGTCATCGAGAAATTCAATGCCTTGCTTGACGGATACATGGCAAATGAAATCAGGGAACAGGGGTTGCCTACGGTGGCATACTTTGCCGACAGGCTGAACCTGTCGCCCGGTTACTTTGGCGAACTTGTCAAGACAAGCACCGGGACAACAGCAAAGGATATGATTGCCGACCGCCTCGTAAGCACAGCACGGGAACTGCTCAATGACCTTACCCTGTCAGTGACGCAGGTTGGTGATATGCTCGGCTTTGAATATCCGCAGCATTTTGTCCGTTTCTTCAAGCGTCGCACAGGCCGCACTCCGAAGGAATACAGGACAATCGCTGCAAATTGACAACCGGATTCTAAACGCAAAACATATATGACAATGAGACACGAAATCTTTGACAGGGACGTGCGCGGCGAGATGGTATCGCCTAATGATCCCGGCTATGACCTGCTGATAACCGACATCTTCGACACTATGAAGACAGCCACGGAAATGAATACCGGCTACCGCACTCCGGAGGAAGTCCACGAGTTCATGGGACGCATACTCGACAAACCTCTTGACGAGTCAACCACCGTGCTTCCACCTCTCTATATCGACTACGGTAAGCCCGTGACCATTGGCAAACGGTGCTTCATACAGCAGTGCTGTACCTTCTTTGGACGCGGAGGCATAGAAATCGGCGACGATGTCTTCATCGGTCCCAAGTGCAACCTCATAACCGTCAACCACGATGTCAACCCTGACAACCGCAGTGCTACCTTCGGCAAGCCCATCAAGATTGAGGATAAAGTATGGCTCGGAATCAACGCCACCATCCTTCCCGGCGTCACACTCGGCTACGGCTGTATAGTCGGAGCAAACTCAGTCGTGACAAAGGACGTGCCGCCCATGACAATCGTAGCCGGCAATCCGGCACGAATCATCAAGAAGATTGAGCTGTAGTTGATTCAAGAAATGACAAGTAGTCGAATGATAATTCCAGATTTATTAAACAAAAGGCGGCTTAAACCGCCTTTTGCCAACTGATTTATTTTGATTTGACGGAATATTATCAGACCATCCTTTCCAATAGCCAGGAGATGTTTTTTCCGAGATTCTTCATGGTTTCGACACCTTCATTGTCTTTTAATGCTTCTCCCGGCAGCTTTCCATAAACTACATTCCAATAGGTAGAGCCGGCAACAAACATTTCTTTATTAAGGAAGAAATGATTTATAGAATCAAGTGCGTTCATGGTTCCCGCACGACGACCGACGACAAGACCGGCACCAATTTTATGTGAGAACATTCCCGGATTGGTGTCGCTCACAACACTGGCCCTTTCAAAAATGGCTTTCAGAGTTGTCGATACATCCGCAGAATATGTAGGTGAACCTATGATAAGCACATCGGCCGCAATCATTTTGTCGTACAGATTGCAAAATATGTCATTGCGCCACACGCAGTTTCTCTTACCGGCACAAGTGAAACAGGCTTTACAGGGATTTATGGTTTCTCCGGCGAGATTGATTTTTTCAATCTCATGTCCCGACTTCGCAAGTTCCGCAAGCACAATGTCAATCATATCCCCTGTATTGCTTTCCTTACGCGCACTCCCGTTTATTGCAAGTATTTTCATACGTCGTTTTGTGTTCGGGTCTGTGATGTTTGCTGCGTCTGCAATTCCGGAAATAGACATTGCGGTGCCTGCTGCAATCAGACCGATTCTTTTTATTGCATCACGTAGGTTCATCATCATACTCATTTATATGACTCAGCGTGTTGTATTCATTGTAATTCTTATTTTTTTGATTGAGTGTTAGTACCAATCATGTTTTTCGTTTCGGTTCATAGCTGCTATGCGGCTCATTTCCTCATCACTCAGCTCAAAGTCGAATATCGAGATGTTTTCTTTCATGTGCGCGGGATTGCTTGAGCCGGGAATTACCACTACACCGCGCTGTAAGTCCCATCGCAGGATAACCTGCGCGACGGATTTGTTGTGGGCGTCGGCGATTTCTTTCAAAACCGGGTCGTTAAGCAATTCTTTCTGGTGACCCCTTCCGCCAAGCGGATACCATGCCTCGACAGCGATTCCGAGATTCTGAATGTGGGGTACCACTTTGGTATCCTGATAATATGGATGCACCTCGTTCTGTACTAATACAGGCTTTATATTGACCTGTTTTATAAATTCATCTATCTCGTCGATACAATAGCACGATACTCCGATGGAGCGAATTTTGCCTTGCGCAACATACTTTTCCATAGCCTTGTATGCCTTCACATCATCCGTGCCGGTATGATGCAGGAGCATCAGATCCACATATCCGATGTCGAGTTTGCGCAGACATTTCTCTATCGCGGCTTCCGGATTGGAATATTGGTTGGGGTAAATCTTCGTGGCGACAAAGATTTCTTCGCGTGGCACGCCTGATTCCCTTACTCCCTTGCCGACCTCAACCTCGTTCCCGTACATGTGGGCCGTGTCGATTTTTCTGAAACCGAGGGCGATGGCTGATTTTACAGAATTGACACATACATCACCTGTCAGACTGTAAGTGCCAAGACCTACAATCGGCATATCGTAACCGCTGCTAAGGCGTATTGTCGGAGCTTGTCCGTTTTTACTTTCTGAAAGTGGGAAATTCGCGTAATTCATATTGTTGTCTTTATTAAATGTTATGTCAAGTCCGGCGAGCCAGTTCTCAATATCGCTTTTTGTGGCATTGCCGCCGAATCTGCGTCCTGCCTTCCATTCAGCTTCGGGTGCAAGAGAATGTAGGTTACGGTCACTGCTCCCTATTCCGCTTGAATGTGAGGTGCAGAAAGATATCTTTTATCATCGGTTTATCTTGTTGATTTCTTTTGCCGGTATCCCTGCTGCCGTTGTTTCGGGGCTGATGTCTTTTGTGACTACGGCACCGGCTCCTATTATCGCGCCGTCGCCGATTGTCACTCCCGGAAGTATTGTCACATTCGCTCCAATCCATACGCGATTGCCTATCTTGACGGGGTTGCAGGTCATATTTCCTCTTGATGAGGGATTTTTATCATGGTTTACGGTACATATCGTACAGTTATGCCCTATAAGACATTCGTCACCGATGGCTATGCCGCCCCAGTCCTGAAATGAACATCCCATATTTATAAAGGTGTTTTTACCTATGGTGATATTCTTGCCGCAGTCAGTATAGAACGGCGGGAACATACCGAAACCGCTGTCAAGCGTCTTTCCAGTCAAGTCGGACATTATATCTCTTACCTCGTCGGGAGTATGATAGCTGCCGTTCAACTTCGATGTAAGTCGCAAAGCGTTCTGGCTCATACGGTGCATGACTTCGTGTGTCTTTGAACCGGCGATGATTGTTGCGCCCGATGCGGCATATTTCAAAAAATCAGCTTCTGTCATATCGGTGTTGTTTTCTCGATGCAAAAATACCACAGGGGTTCCTAAATACAGCGACCAATCTTACGCACGAAGATACCCCGATTACGGAAGTATAAAATCATTCTATTTGTCTGGTTGTTAGGTTATACCAAGATTACGGCAAGCAATACCCGAATTACATATTCCGCCGTTCCGGCGATTGCCGTTCCATTGATTCTTGCTAACTTTGCAAAAAGAAACTTTGATATGGAAATATACGAGGCCGACACCATAGAAAGATATAACCGGTATTTCGGTTTTGAAACACGGCATCCGCTGGTGAGCATAGTGCATTTTGATGACACGGTACATCAGCCTACACATTGTATGCACTTCGGGTTTTATGCCCTGTTTCTGAAAAATACAACCGGATGCAAAATAAAATACGGCAAAACGACTTACGATTTCGATGATGAAACGGTTGTAAGTTTTGCTCCCGGTCAGACCGTCGGTATTCTCCGCACTGAGGACGGTCCGGCACCTGTTGCCACAGGTCTGCTGTTCCATCCTGATTTTCTGAACCGCACCCCGCTCGGACAGAAAATCAAGCAATACTCGTTCTTCTCCTATGCCTCGAATGAAGCTTTGCATCTGTCAGCCGAAGAAAGAACCATATTGCAGGATTATATGGATAAGATCAAGCGGGAGTTACAGCATCCGATTGACAAATTTTCAAAATCGTTGATTATCTCTAATATAGAAGTTATGCTCAATTACTGCATGAGGTTCTATGAAAGGCAGTTTATAACGCGTGAAGAGCTGAATAACAGCACTCTGAGCCGTTTTGAACAGTTGCTTGACGATTACCTTGATTCCGGCAAAGGATTGACAGAAGGAATCCCTACCGTCAGATACTTTGCTGACAAGGTATGCCTGTCACCCAATTATTTCGGTGATTTGGTCAAATCCGAAACCGGTAAGACAGCGCAGGAGTATATTCAGCTCAAAATGGTTAATTATGCCAAAAGCTCGCTCCTCGACCCGAAACTGAGTACAAAGCAAATCGCCGAATTACTGGGCTTTCAGCACCCACAACATTTCATACGTTTCTTCAAGAAACAAACCGGAAATACACCGAGAGAATATAGATTGCAACTCAACTGATATAATTGTACTTTATCTGTTGTTTTTACCATTTACGTACTTTAATAGCGATGAGGGGAGCGACGATGTAAGCATCGGTGGATAGGCGATGACGCGCGGTCTGATTGCATCTGATGCAGGTGTAGTGGGCGCCTATCGAGTGATTACCAGAATGGGCTGGCCGGAGTCGAGGGCAGTTTTTATTTTGTCGCCGCCTTTGGTTACTTTGCAGAGGCTTATCTCGTCGCCCTCCACTTCCACTATTTTCAGCCGGCCGATCACGGTGCGGGCTTCCTTTCCGGCGATTGTTTTGACAAGGTAGACGTCAAACTGCTGGCCTTTGTACACTCCGTCGGTAAATCCGAGGTCAATATATACCTCCTGCTGCTTGTTTTTCTTGAACTTTCCGCCCTCTATTACCGAGGCATTGAGTGGGAATAACCGGTTGTAGTGGTCGGCTACCCTGCCGGTAAGATATTGCAGGGCATCGGTGATTGCTTTCTCACCCGATGCCATCCAGGAGCCGCCGCTGTCGGATATGCTGAACGTATGGCTGTCAACTACCGTCCCATCGCAGGCGTCCTTGAGATTGACTGTCACGCTTATAAGTCCACGATAATAGGTATTTGTTGTGGTTTTGCCTTTGCTGTCTTTGGTCGACTCCGACTTTGACACCGTGCTGATATTGGTTATTGTGCCGTCGGCATATAGTGCCGGGACGGCTCCTGAAAGCTCATCATCAGTAAAATTTCCGTCAGTCGGGCGAAAAAGCCGTACCTTGCTCAGCCCGTTGACTATGCTTGCGCGGACTGCTTCGGCATACTGGGGCTGCTGGCTGGAGGTCTGGCCTGTGAGCAGCGTTTCAGCCACACTTTTAAGCACTTTCCCGGGGCTATCGGCGTTTCCGCCGCTGGCAGGAGTATAGATAAGTTCACCCACTCCGATTTTATATACGATATTCTTCTCCCTCTGTCCGTAGACGGGAAGCATGGCTGAAAAAATCAGGACGATGACTGCGGATAATAATCTATGCATATTTTTCTAATCTGTTTATCTGGATACTTATGAGGCAATAGTTACGAGAATCAGATGACAGGGGTCATACCTCCATGCCGAAATCGATGTCTATGTTGTCTATCGGGAGATTGGGGAGGGGTACGATGGTAAGAACGGGGATTTCATATAATTTACTTCCGCACGCCTCACATTGCTCTCTGTATTCTACATAGACAGCGCCGCATTTGGGGCATATATATGCTTTCGGATAAGAAAACGAATCCTCTCCGTCGTTACCGTCGGGAAACAGATTGCGCAAATACGCATTTGACGTCATTACGAGGCGGAACGGCTTCATGTCTTTGAGATTGAAGTATATGTTGCCGTATATGCCGTCGGACGAAGCTGACACGGCGGATACTTTCATTGTCCCGTATTCATGGAAATCGAAGGAGGCCGATTTAGCGCCATCCCATTCCTGCGCCATGAGACCGGAAACAAAGCCTTTGGCTATATCGGACGACTGAAATCCCACGAACCTGAGATCCGAGCCGCTGATTTCAGGGAAAAGTTCTTTTCCGTCAGCGGTATGGAGCAGCCGGACTATACGGTTGTAATTCTGTTCGTCACTGACCGGTTCATCCTTATCCGAATCACACGAACTCACAGCGATAAAAAGGAACGAAAGACAAAGGAATATAAATGCGTTTATTTTCAATTTCATACCATCCAATTTAATATCTTATAAATAAGTAACTGTTTAAAATTATTTTATACTAACCATTCTCATTATTTTAATATTCTGCCGGAGTCTTTTTCGTCGCTTTCCATCTCGTCATCAGTCATGTAGCTCGCTACACTCCTTCTTCCTCACCGGAAATCGCCTGAAAAATCCTTCCGTCATAATATCAAAATAATTTTGAACAGTTACTTAACTGTGCAAAGTTAAGAAATCTTTTCGGCATTATGAACAATCACGTGGAATTTGAGCAAAAAGACACTGGCAAGACCCTCAAATGCAAAGTAATATGAATTTTAGACAAGCTCTAAAAACCAAATACACCGCGGTTTTTCAACCGCGGTGTATATCGGTAAGGCTGAACTGAGTTATCAGTAGTTTTTGGCTTCGATTTCAAAGAAGCTCTTTGCGTGGAGGCATACGGGGCATGCTTCGGGCGCTTTCTTGCCGATGACGATGTGCCCGCAGTTGCGGCATATCCATACGGTATCACCTTCGCGCGAGAACACTATGCCCTCTTCGATGTTTGCGAGGAGCCGGCGATAGCGTTCTTCATGGTGGCGCTCAATTGCAGCGACGGCACGGAAACGGTTGGCGATAGCCTTGAAACCCTCCTCGTCGGCTTCCTGAGCCATGCGTTCATACATTGAGGTCCACTCATAGTTCTCACCCTCGGCGGCCTCGCGCAGATTATCCATTGTGTCGGAAATCTCTCCGCCGTTGAGGAGTTTGTACCACAGTTTGGCATGTTCTTTCTCATTGTTGGCAGTCTCCTCGAAGATTGCGGCAATCTGTTCGTAACCGTCTTTTCTTGCCTTTGATGCAAAATAAGTGTATTTGTTGCGTGCCTGCGATTCGCCGGCAAATGCTTCCTGAAGGTTGCGTTCTGTTTTTGTTCCTTTTAATTCTCTCATTTTAAATAGTTTTTTAAGTTAGTTTATTTTATGTTGATGTATGATAGAGCGTATCACAGCTGCCTCAGCCATCTGTACTGCGACATTCAGGGCATAGGCCCCTGAAATAGATGTCGACACTTTCCGTGGCAAATCCGGCCGAAACGAATCCTTCGACATCTGCGGGCATCGGCATGTCGAATATGCGTCCGCACGCACGGCATATAAAATGGCTGTGCGGACTTTGCGGCGCAAGATCGTAACGCATATTCCCACTCTCAATCTCAAGTTCGCGCACAAGTCCGGCATCGACAAGCGTATGCAGGCTGTTGTACACCGTAGTACGCGACAGCGAGGGATATTTCTCGGAAAGAGCCGTAAAAATCGACTCCGCCGCAGGGTGTCTCTGCGAATTTGCCACAAAAGAAAATATTGAAATCCTTTGGGCGGAAGGACGCACTCCGGCACGATGGAGCATCCCGGCCAATTCGGCATCTGTATATATCTTATCTTTCGGCATTCGTATTTAACATTATTGTAACGATTACAAAATTAGTAATAATTACAATAGTTCCAAATTATTTTGCCGTTTTTTTGAAAAAAAAGTTTCTGCGGCCGGCAGAGTCAGCTATTAGAGCTTGTCTAAATTTATATGATGCATATTTTGAGTGGGATTGTCAGATGGATTTTTGCTTGCGATGTCATCGACGAAGTCGCTTTGCTTGCAAAGAGCGAGCGTAGCCGTAGCTACGTGACTGAAGAGCGAGCAAAAAGGCACTGACAAGACCCTCAAAAGCAAAGTAATATAAATTTTAGACAGGCTCTCATAGCTTGTAGGTGAGCATTATATGGAATCCGAGCTGTTTGCTTTCAATTATCGGATTGCGTGTTGTCATGGTTCCTACCTTGACCAGCATGCCGTCATATTCAGTTTTCCTTGAATAAAAGTCGACGCCTCCGGTGAGATAAAGGCGCTTCAGTAATTTATAACTGACCGCAGCTTCAAAATGGTTGAAAGATGAATTAGACGTATCTCCCTGCACGTTGACCGGTTTACCTTCGGGAGTCATTGACCAGTCATAGTCGGGGTCATATCCGTTCCATGTATATATACGGTAATGACGGTTGGCGAGTTTCACCGACAACCTGTCGTCAGACAAAGCCCAGTTCAAGGCTGTTTTTATTGAGAATCCTGAGCCCCAGTTGTAATTACGATTGTAATCCCTATAGAAATCGGTCAGTATACCGGCCAGGACAATACCGTTGATATGGACATATCCGTCAACCGACATTGATTTTACCGGAACATATCTGAACATGGCTCCTGCTCCTATCGAGGCCGGCGTTCCCAGTTTGTAAGGTACTGAACATGGGAAAAAGAGTGAATTTCTCTCCTGCCTTATTGTGTCGGAGTCAAAATAATCGAAATGCTGATACAAACCGACGTTGACGTCAAAATCCGCTTTGTCGACGACCTCCCGTGACAGCAGACGTCCGATTATCTCGACCCGGCTCAACAGCGGCTGTGACTTTATAGCCTGAAGCTCCATAAAAAATGAAAAATAATCGTAGGGCGCTTTTGTTGTCTCAGCATATCTGTCGCCGTATTCTATATTTATTTCCGCGGTGGCACCTCCGCGGGTGCCTTTATCGTTTTCCGTTAAAGAGAGCCTTCGATAACCCAATGATAAATCAACGCTTACCGCCGGTATGCCGAAACGGCGTCCCGACGTCGACCGGTTTTTCCATGCCGCACCCGTGATGATACGGTTTATACCTTTCATCGGGTCGACTATAAATGCGGCAAATTCGCGGACAAAGCGTTCGCCGCCAGTGCTCCGGTCGTCAAGAATAAGGTCTGAGGTGCGATAAAACACCTCCCCCAAGGCCGCGCCGCCGATTGGAGTAGCGATAATATCATTAGTGGAGGGGTATTCACGTTCCATGCACATCTCCCACATCGCGCTTCCGCCAATGGCAAAAAGTTCCGACTGCCAGAAATTGAAACCATTGCTTCGTCCAGCATTGAAAAATATAGAGCCGTTATACGGGTGTGCAAACATATTGGTACTCAGATGGTCGTCATCCCATTCAAACCCATGACGGAAATTCTCCTTGATTGTGCTCCATGATATATAGGCAAAATGCCCTTTCTGTATATATCTGTCAAATGCCCACAGTCCGATATTGAATCCGGCAGTCTCAATGGATGCCCGTAGAAATGACTTTTTCTCATGCAGACTGACATCGTTACTGTCAGGCAATATTGGCGGGGATACTATATGACGATAAGGAATGCCGGTCAGATTAAACCCGGTCGTATCACTCGCCTCGGCAAAAACGCTGGCGCCAGTCTCCGTGTCAAGGGTCATTGCGGAAATCCCGTTGCAGAAAAACGACAGGCATACAGCCAATATGATTGTTATATATTTTCTTGTCATCAGAGTTATCGCTCCATACAAATTATGCCTCCGTCGCTATCACTGATTACGTGACAGAGTGGCGAGGTTATCGAAAAGGAGATGATATTCGCAGCCTTTCTTTTCGCCAAGAGTCACGAAGATAAGGTTTTGTTGCGGGTCACAGAATAACACCTGGCCATACAGGCCTATGGCGAAAAAGCACGGGGTGACGGCATCCTTACCGTCGATGCGCGTAGTTATGTTGTTCCAGCCATAGGAGTAGGCCTCGTTGTCGAGCGACGCATGCGTGGAACGGTCTATCCACTGCCCGCTGACTATACGTTTGCCGTCCCATACGCCGCGGTTGAGATACAGTCGGCCTATTCTGGCGATGTCACGCACGTTGCTCACAAGGCCGCCGTAAGCCTTTGCCTGACGGTGCCGTCTGTCGTCAAGAGATATATATGCGTCGGCTTCCATGCCGAGCGGCCGCCATACTTTCTCCTCAAGATAAGAAGCGTAGGGACGTCCGGTAGCCCGTTCTATCGCCACTCCTAGCAGTGCGGTGGCCATCGAGTTATAATGGTGCGACGTGCCGGGACGCTCCTTGAAGTGCAATTTCTTGAACCGGCCGATGACATCGTCGCCATAATAAAGGCCGGCCATTTCTGAAAACGGATTCCATCCGTAATCATCATTGAAATCCAGCCCCGTGCGCATGTCGAGAAGATGCTCTACGGTGAGTTCTCCAAACAGCGGGTCGGCCGAAGCGAGTTCGGGTATATAGGCAGTGACCGGGGCATTGACATCAATGTAACCCTCGTCGATTGCAATCCCGCACATCAGCGCCGTCACCGCTTTCGATATGGAAAATACATTTGACGGCGACAACGGACTGAAAGAACCATAATATTTTTCAAGCAGAACTGTATCGTTGCGCACAATAAGCAGCGCCCCCTCCCCTCTCACGCGGGAAAAATATTCATCCACTGTCTCGCCCGCGAAATTTCCGCCGGTAAATGTCGACTCTTCAAAATATCGGTCATGACCGTCAGTGGAAATCAACACGTTGCGTGCCGTGTCGCATGCACGTATTGTGTCAAGAGCGAAATCAAGGTATGTATCAAACGACGGGCTACCGCATCTCACGGCCCTGAATGCCGTACATCCCGTAAGAATGCAGCAAATCGCCGACAGAACAATAAACGACTTTTTCATAATACAAAATTCCGTATGACGTACTGTGCCTATCAGCTACTCACTAAAAAAAGCACACATTGAACGGTACAAAGATAATCCTTTTATTAAGAGGGCGTCTCATAACATGCGATATTTTTTCTGTCCAATCCTATGTTTCAATCCAGGCAAAATAATTTACTGCTTCTTGACAGCAATAAACAACCGCTGTTAAAGTTTTATTAAATTTCCTTACCTTAAGAAGATTATATGATTATTATACGTAAGTTTGCGGCATGGAAACGACTAAACGAATTCTTGTCGTCGACGACGAGGAAACCCTGTGCGACACCCTCGGGTTCAATCTTGAAGCCGAAGGCTACAGCGTCGACACCGCCTACAGTGCGGAAGAAGCACTTACACTCAATCTTTCGGATTATGATTTGATACTCCTTGACATCATGATGGGCGAGATATCGGGCATACAGCTTGCCCGTATCATGAAATCAAATCCGGCCACGGCAGGTGTACCAATCATATTCTGCACGGCAAAAGATACGGAGGACGACATGATAAAAGGTCTCGACCTCGGAGCCGACGACTACATAGCTAAACCGTATTCACTGCGTACGGTGCTGGCACGCGTTCGGGCGGTATTGCGCCGTTCGGCTGCGTCGGCGAAAGAGGAAGCCGGGACTGAAAAGATAGTTTATGGCGGCCTCGTCATTATCCCGTCGAAGAAAAGCTGTACCGTCGACGGCGAGGAGGTGAAGATGCCGCGCAAGGAATTCGAGCTTCTGTATAAACTTCTGTCAAAGCCTGGCAAGATATTCTCGCGCGAGGAGCTGCTGCGCGACATCTGGACCGACGAGGTCGTTGTGGTCGACAGGGTGATAGATGTCAACATCACGCGCATACGTCAGAAAATCGGACGGTACGGTAAACAGATTGTGACACGGTCAGGCTACGGATATGGCTTCTTTACCGACTAAACGGCTGAGCTACTCCAGGCGGCTGTTCATCTGGCTGCTCGGCTACTCCCTGCTCCTTGTAGGGTGTTTCGTCATTTTCCAGTATCACAGGGAAAAGGAGTTCAAGGCCACCGAGGTCAACTCGCAGCTTCAGCTCATCAACAACTTCATCATCGCCGAACTCGACGAAGGAAAAGACCTGAACGAAATCGACTATACGGATTTCCACCCGTTTGACCAGCTGCGCGTCAGCGTGCTCGACAAATCGGGATATATAATATTTGACACCTATCCCGACAGCATGCCGCGGCAGGACCACTCCCGGCGCGAAGAAATCATGAAGGCCATCGCCAAGGGGAGCGGATATGCCGTGCACCGACACAGCGAAAGCACGGGCGAGACATATTTCTATTCGGCCACCAGAGGAGATGATGGCGTGATTGTGCGCACGGCCGTGCCCTACGTGGTGTCGCTTGACTCGCTTCTTAAAGCTGACTACGGATTTCTGTGGATAATGGGTGCCGTCACATTGATAATGTGCACGCTTGGATATTTTGCCACACGTCGTGTCGGGCAGCACATAATCCGTCTCAACCGCTTTGCTCAAAGCGCCGAGAAAGGCGTCAGGGTATCTGATATCGAACCGTTCCCCCACGACGAGCTCGGAGAGATTTCCAACCATATAATCCGTCTGTATGCCGAACTCCAGCAGGCTTATGCCGACCGCGACCGCGAGCACCGCATCAGCCTTCACGAGCAGCAGGAGAAAGAACGCATAAAAAAACAACTCACCAACAACATAAACCACGAACTTAAAACTCCTGTCGCCTCCATTCAGGTATGTCTTGAGACAATGATTAACCACCCCGGCATCACCGACGCCAAGAGAATGGAATTCCTGCGGCGCAGTCTGTCGCACTGCGAGCGACTGAAAAAACTGCTCGCCGACGTATCGCTGATCACCCGTATGGACGATGGCGGCTCCGCCATCGTCAAGGAGGAAGTCGACCTCTCGGAAATAATCGCCGAAGCCGTAGCCGACAAACAGGCACTCGCTTCGTCACGCGGCATGCGTATAGTCAACAATGTCAGCGTCATGTTGCGTATGAACGGCAACCCCACCCTGCTCATGTCGATATTCAATAACCTAATCGACAATGCGATAGCATATAGCGGAGGCACAAAAATAACGATTTCGCCGCTCAGTATTGACAGCACGACGATAGCACTGTCGTTTGCCGACGACGGCATTGGAGTGGCCGAGGAACATTTCCCGCGTCTGTTCGAACGGTTCTACCGCATAGACAAAGGACGTTCACGTGCTGCAGGCGGCACAGGACTGGGACTGTCAATAGTCAAAAACGCCGTACTCATGCACGGCGGCACAATCACCGTAGCCAATGCCCCGACCGGCGGCCTGACATTCACCATCACCCTTGGAATAAGCGGAAAATAGGGACGTGATTAGACTCTCACCCAATGCTGTTTACTTAAGGCGTCAATATCGGCTGGTATCCGATAGGATACCGATTTAGCAGTAACCGGGTACACCGAAGCATAGCGAAGGTGTGCCCGGTAGTCCGATACACGGTGACGGCGCCCGAAGGCGCCTCCGGATTCGCTTTCATAAAAGGTTAAGATTTTTGAAACATTCTTGAAACATTTTCTTGATTACTTTGTGTTATAAACAATACTTCGGTTATTTTTTGAGAATTTGTTAACGGCTCCGAGGAGCCAAGTG
>OFEY01001249.1_pt1 | contig 17355 bp, 16 predicted proteins | sample 1521251 | NCBI WGS metagenome assembly OFEY01 (sample SAMEA3504100, study PRJEB24116) | mouse gut metagenome | biome: mouse gut; feature: mouse-associated habitat; material: faeces | place: Denmark | collected 2011
CCCCCAGCGCAGATTTGTCCACCTTGTAGAAGTTGGCCTTATTGTCCAGAATATCCTCCAAGCCAAACTTCCGGGCACATCACTGGATCGTTGAGGTTACGCACTCTTTTTTCAATCGATTCCGCAAACTCCTGGTCCGCTATGAAAAGAAGGCTGCCAATTACATGGCCCTGCTTCAATTTGCCTGTGCTGTCATTGTCTGGCGTAAGCTTTTTCACGTCTATCGCTAATTTCGGGATAGGCTCTTAGTTTTTATACTGCTCCATATTGATTTTTGCAGATTCTAATCAAAACATCCTCTACATCTTTTCCAATATCACGTTTCGATAGATCAACCCATTGCCCGCAGTAGAACCATAGATGCCCGCATAAAAAAGCAATTGCAGGGTATCCTCCGTTTTCGGCGTCCTGAATGTCCACTCATATCCATCCATTACCTGGTAATAGTTGAGATCAAACAATCGGTTGCTTGTTCTTTCTTCCTTCGTCCGATTATAAAGCGTCAGCGCCACACCATCCGGACTCCCTTCCACGACATCCACACAGTCAAACGTTACCCTATACACAGAATCTGCTTCTAATGGAATCGTTGCATAGCGGTAATTGTTTGACGAATCAGACGCCAGCACAATGTCCCCCTGCTCACTGACTATGGGTGCCTCTTCCCGCGCATGATTTGCAATCGCCTGTTCTGTCCCCAATTTTTTATATTTATCCCCCCCTAAAGAACTTGGATTTATCATAAAGAGTACAATATCCGGCCTTGTCCACTCCGCATATTCCGCAATCGAGCACTCTGTGAAGTGCCGGGGATCAATTACGTCTACCTCTTGAAAAACTGTAGAAAAATACGACTGCAATGGGAGGGTAAAAGAATCCTTCAGAATCAGCAGCCGCAGTTCAGAGGGAGCCTCTAAATTTCTGTGCTGCACCAGCGGATAATCTCCGCCAATATATACGCAGTAGGGATTGTATCCAAAAAGGTCCCTCTGCTCAATATACTGTGTGCGAATATTCGCCGCAGAAAAATCTCCGCAATGCAGCTCGCCATGTTTGGGAATGCTGCATGACATGCCGGTTTCAAATCGCGGTGTATACCATATGAGGGGGTCTGTCCCGCCAAAAAACTGTCCCACCCGCTTCCCCCAGGATCCCAGGAACCAGTCCTCCTTCTCGTGCCTCTCCCACATCTCCCACTGGGCGTATTCCATATCGATATTGCCCTCCGGAAACTGTATCTGGAGTTCTGCCATAATCTCACGGAAGGCGACAAACGCCCCCTCCGGGTTCCAATGGTGGTCTGTTTTATAGAAATATTGCTGTATCATTTCCGACGTCTGGCTCAATTGCGGCCGCATATCCAAGGCATTTACACCGGCAGCATTCAGGCAGGACAGCAAATGATCCGTATTCTGATTTGCACAAGCCGTCACTCCTTCTGGATAGAAGTTCCCATCCAAATCACTTTTATACGGCAGCTGAACATAGAGAAACGGAATGTCCTCATACTCCTCCAGGTATTTTGCAAAGCCCTCAATACTTGCAGCCAACTCTGTCACATCAACATCGCTGACTATGCCGGTCAGCATCCCATTCGTACCCCGAACGACTTTGTTGAGTACCCGCCGGCCAGTCAATCTGGCAAACAGCCCGTTCACGTTTACAAAGCCACTCTTCCCTGCAAAGTTATCCGAGGAATATCCTGACTCAACCGTATTCACAAACTCCTCAAACGTAAGTTCATGCCGCGCCAATGCTGTTAAAGGTTCCCCGACTATCTTGGCATTTACAGCTGACAGCAATATGAGCAGCGCCAGCGCCGCAATCAACGGCAGTTTTATCCGGCATCCCCTCTTTTGACTTGACATCTTCTGCGTCCTTCCTTTAAAAGTTAAAGTAAATAAACGGGTTGTGGGCATTCATCACCAGGCAGGAAACACCCACTAGAAACAAAAGCAGCTGGATCACCTCAGCACCCTGGTCCCACAGCGCCTCCGCTCTTTGGTGAGGGATTTTCTTTCTGCACCACTGCAGCAGGGATGTGGAACACAAAATTCCTGCCGCCAAAATCATCCCATACTCCCGCAAATAAAAGCGGAAGGCGGAATCCGTCAATAGGTTTCCTCCCAGCCCCAACATGGCTTTCACATATGTAACGCCAGTCAGAAATCCCTCCGCCCGGAAGAAGACCCAACCGAAAAGCACCACCAACAGGGTAAAAACCTGATACAATGCCGCTATTCCGTTTTTCTTCTGTAACCGCTGCGGCAGAGAGAATAATTTCTCGATCACGATTACCGTCCCATGGAGCATTCCCCAAAAAATAAAGTTCCAGCTCGCTCCGTGCCATGCGCCTGTAGCCAGCCACACCACAGCCAAATTGAAGACCAATCTCCATTTCGACTTAACACGGGAGCCTCCCAAAGGAAAATACAAGTAATCCCGGAACCAGCTTCCCAGCGAGATATGCCACCGTCTCCAGAAGTCCGTCATGGTTTTTGACATATAGGGGTGGTTAAAGTTTTCCAGGAAACGGAATCCAAACATGCGTCCCATGCCAATCGCCATCTCAGAATATCCGCTGAAGTCAAAATAAATTTGCAATGCGTAGCATACTGCTCCCAGCCACGCCATGGCTATGCTCAATTCTTCCATACGAAACGCCGCATCAGCCACTTCGGCAAGAATATTTGCCAAAAGGATTTTCTTGTTGAAGCCATAGAGAAAGCGAAGCATTCCCCCTGAAAATGTATCCCATGTGATCTCCCGACGCTCCATTTGATCCATGACGGTGGTATAGCGGACAATCGGCCCGGCAATCAGCTGAGGAAACAGGGAAATATACAGCCCCAAATACCCCAAATTCTTCTGCGCCGGTGTTCCGCGATACACATCAATCACGTAACTCATCGCCTGAAATGTGAAGAAGGAGATGCCGATAGGGAGCACAAAGCTGGTTTGAGGGATCGTATCCTGCACCACCGGGAATATCTCGCGCATATTTTTGGTTACAAAGTTCATATACTTAAACACGAACAGAATGCCCAGATTGATGAATACTGTCAGCGCCAGAAATCCTTTTTGCGCGGAACGCTTTGCGTACAGCTCTTCAATTCGGAGTGCGGCAAAGTAATTAAACACGATAGAGAACATCATCGCCAGAACAAAAGTCGGCTCACCCCACGCATAGAAAAACAGGCTCGCCAATAAAAGCCAATAGTTTCTGGCTCTGTGCGGCAGGAAAAAATATATGCCAAGGGTGACTGGGAAGAAAAACAATAAAAATTCCAGGCTGGTAAAAAGCATACGGATAGAACTCCTCTGAATTAATTCGACAACCCTCATTATTTTCTGATATATAACATATATCAGAAAATAGGGGGGTACCCCCCTATTTTCTCGTCATTCATTATTCACTTCTTAAGTCCAAAAAGCAGAAAAGCGCTTTCCAAAATAGTTTAAGACAGTGTAAAGACACATTCCCACCAGCATTGCCGCATTTTCCTGCCAAGCCTGCGTCTGCCCGCGCAGCAAAACGGCTATAGCAAACCATCTGCGATTACGTAACAGACCGTTGCATTCCACTATGACAATTTCAGAATCTCCTCATAGACGCGCTTACAATTATTTTGGTCCGAAAAAGGAAATGTCGCGTCAATTCTCTCCCTATATACCTCCTTCAATTCGCACCCATTTCTCATGTATTCAATTATCCGATCCACAAGCGCCTCTACAGAGCACTCTATCTCGCCAAAGCCGTCTCTCTCATAATCAAAGTATCCCTTTTCATAGGTATGCGCCCCAGAAAAGAACTCTTCTTTATCTGTCTGGTAATAGATAACAGGCTTTCTCAGATATGCAAAGTCAAATGCTACCGAAGAATAATCTGTAACCAGCAAATCGCTCTCAGCAAAAACCGTCCGATACGCTACGTTCTGTTCCAGCAGCTGCAATCTGTGGTCGCTGTTCATGCTGTCCTTTGCACAGATCATGTTGGGATGATGCATGAATGCAATCGTATATCCCAGCTCTTGCGCGCAATCAAATAGCCGCTGGCAATTCAGCAGCTCATGGTACATGGCAAAATAGCGGCTCTCACAATATCCGGGCTTTAATTCTCTCTTTCCGGTTCTCGGATCTATTCCTGTCACCAAATACGCTCTCCAGGTTGGCATAATGGCGATTTGCTTTTTTTCCTGACGGTATAGCCTGTCATAGCGGGGAAAACCCGTTAGTTTTACCACATCTGAACTGTAATCATATTTGCCCTTCAAAATGGACTCATACTCTGGAGCAGTTGTTGTGACAAATAGCTTTATATTTTTGCTAAACCGGTTAAGCCAACCAGACAGGTCGTCTTTCGTAACTCCATGCTGCAAGAACACAAATTTTTGTGATTGTGACAAATCACGATAAAATTCAGAATATTTTTGGAAAGGATGAAAAATGTACTCCTCTGCCTGGGAAGAGATTATACAATCCGCCAGTAAGTATAAAGTTTTGTATTGTTTTCCAAGGAATGGAATCACCTTTCCATACTTTTGCAGCCGTTGATAATCTGGACTCTCCGGCGAAACAGCAAAGTATGCCTTCACATCTCTCCGCAAATTCTTTCCTACATACTGGAAAAACGCCTCTCCATTATCATCCGCCTGGCTGACTCGATCACTGATGAGCCATATCTTTTTGTGTTGAAACAGACTGAATACAAACGTCAGCAGACGGGCGAAAACTGCCTTTCGTCCGCCGCCATCATTTCTTTTCCACAGTTCTCGCAGATATGCGTATTCCCTCTGCAAACGCCCCTTTCTTCCGCATTTCTGCACAACAAGCCGGGATTGAGCCGCCGTCAGAACATACCCTTCGTGATAATAATAGGAATGCCGGTATCGGGTGGATACGGGGCAATATTTCCCATACACAAGCCTGTTTCGATTGATCCGCCTGCCGTCCACTTCGCAAAACAGAGATATTACATACTTCTCGACCGTCGGATCAATGGGAACCTCACATTGAAATCCATATGCAAAATAAATCGGCTCGTTCAGCGCCGTCCGGTCCATTCCCCTGTCCACCGGGACGCAGGGCACTTTTTCTCCGTTGACCTCCAAATAAATTTGTACATCGCCATAATCTTCTGCTATCAGCACGATATAGCCTTCCAGGCGAATGGCGTCCGAAGTAATGGAGATAAAGTTCAAATGGGTCTTATTCGTGTTCAGATAACAAATGCAGGTATTTTGATAATGCAGCAGAGCAGTATTGCGCCCCCACATCCTGTCTGCATCTTTTCCGTATTTCTTCTTCAGGATAAAGGCCTTGTGCTCAACCTGAATATCCTTCTGCGCCATAATAACGTCGTCATCAAAATATTTCAGGAGAGAAAAGAGAAGTGTTTTATATGCAGATATATCCTCTTCTGCCATAACTGTGTCCGGGATATACTCCTGCTTCACACGCCATTGGAGATCATACATTAAAGAGAACTGTATAAATTTGGGGATATATCCCATCTCTTCCTGACAGAATGACAGTATCGATGCAGTAAACCCTTTAAGATACGGCATATACCATTTGATGTTATTTTCAGAGCTTTGAATTGCGGAAGCCGCTCCTACTGTCCGTTTACGGTAGTAATAAGAATTCCCCCTTGCAACTCCAAGCGTCATTTTCCGCACAAGAATCTTCAGGATTTCCTTTCCATCTTCGCAATAAGCAAGCTCCGGATCAAAATGCATGCCGCATGCCGCTTCCGCCTTGATAAAGGCCGAAGAGCAGCTCAGCTGAACGGTCTTCCAATCCTGCAGCAGATTAATGACGCGCGAGCCCTTCTGGAACTTTGCATTTTGCCTGTGTGCTCCAGAAGCCCCATCAAAAAAGAACATGGGAATTGTGACGACATCTGTTTCCTCTTCATGGTTCCTGAAAAATTTGTGAACAACAGACATGACCCTGCTGCCCAATTTATCGTCCGAATCCAAGAAATTGACGAATCGCCCCTGAACGTGTTTCAGGCCCTCATTTCTGGCTGATGAAACGCCTCCATTTTCCTTGTGAATGACGGTTATATTTTCCGGATACTGCTCGGCATACTCATCACAAATAGCCCCACTTCCATCGGTGGAGCCGTCATCAACCATAATCAGCTGTATTTTTTCGAATCCAAAATCCTGTACAATCAGGCTCTCTACGGCCTCTTTCAGAAATGGCTCCACATTGTAAACCGCCATGACTACCGAAAATTCAAAAGGATAATCTATCATCTCCGGCATTCTCGTATCTCCTTTTTCTAGTTCATTAAAATAAGACAGAATATAAAAATTGCACTATTTTCAAAAAAGGAAAACTATTCCAAATTAATGGCACTAAACAAAAAGCTTTCCGCGAAAACCTCCTTTTAATGATATTACCTTTTTGCCAAGATTCCGTATCAACTTTTGGTATCATACCACAAGCAATACGGAAATGCAAGTAATGACCCCACTTTTTGCGCATTGATTTGTACAAAAAACGGCAGCAACAGTTACATCTTCTTTTACATTTCCTTCTTTTTTGTCCCAGGCTCCTCCGCTCACATTGCATGTATCCCCTTTGCAAAACATCCCCTAAATATTCTATCATATTATATATTCCGTCTTATCCAAAACGCCAAAAATCTCGGCCCGCGCCACCCAATTCGGGCCGGAATCCAGCGCAGCGAATCCTGTCCGAACGCGAAGAAATTCCCATCACAGCGCAGTTTTCGCCGCGAGGCGGAAACAGAGCGGTGATGGGAATTTCTGAACTGGTGACCCGTCGGGGATTTGAACCCCGGACCCACTGCTTAAAAGGCAGTTGCTCTGCCGGCTGAGCTAACGGGTCATATGGCTGGGATGGCTGGACTCGAACCAGCGGATGCGGGAGTCAAAGTCCCGTGCCTTACCACTTGGCGACACCCCAATATCTGTCGTTTCAGTGGAAAACGGAGGATTGGGATTTTATCTCCCAATCCCCCGCCTAGTCTGGGGTGGGTAAAGGGACTCGAACCCTCGACACCCGGAACCACAATCCGGTGCTCTAACCAACTGAGCTACACCCACCAGATACTTGATAAAGCCGAAACTAAAGAAATGGCACGCCAGAAGGGATTCGAACCCCTGGCCTACTGCTTAGAAGGCAGTTGCTCTATCCAACTGAGCTACTGGCGCATATTTGGAGCGGGTGACGAGAATCGAACTCGCATCCCCAGCTTGGAAGGCTGGTGCCCTAGCCATTGTGCTACACCCGCATGTAGGCAACCTGTTTTCTTCGCCCCCCAGTCAACCGTCAGCATTGATATAATACAGCATCCCCCGCATTTTGTCAAGCATTTTTTGTGTAAATTCTGGGCGTAATTTTAATATGAAGCTGGGCAGCCAGACCACTGGGCAGATGTTCACTGCATCAAACCATAATAACCCATCCAATAGCCAACTGGACGAATCAGCTGACTATTGGATGAGATTATATTTCGTATTGTTCAAGCAAAAAATACGAATTGGAATCATCCATCACCGCTCAAGCATTCGCCGCGCACCACTTCGCAATATCCGCAATCAGCTCCAGCGGGAGCGGCTTGCTGTATGGGAGCTGGATCGCCCCCTTGCTGGCTTCATAGCCCGCCAGCTGCCCGGCAAACGCCTCCACGGCCTCCGGGCCTGGGTACAGGCCAATATGCCGCTTCGAGGCGGCAAACTGGATCAGGTTATGGCCCTTCCAGTAGGTTGGCATCCTCCACGAAATTTTCTCCTTTGCCTCCGGGATACTCTCCCTGATCACAGTGTCTATCTGGCGCAGCCGCTCCTGCACCTCCTCCGGCTGGCTGAGGATATACGCCTCAATGGTCTCCGGTGCTTCCCCACAGTAATGGCTCTGCCCAGCCCGCCGAAACGTCCGGGCGCACTTGGGGCATACCCACATATCCGTTTTCTCCTGCCCCCGCAGAATCTTCTCCATCGGCTTCCCCTTCGCCAGCTCGTCGATCAGCTTGTCCAGGTACCGGATCTCCCGCATGAGGGGGTCCGCCACCTCCTCCACCCGGACGCCGCAGACCACGCCCTTGATCAGCGCGCGGTTTGGATTGGGCTGGGGCGCGTCCCGGAAAAAGTCCCCGTAGCAAAAGCCCGGTGGAGCGGAGCTCCTCCAGCTGTTCCGGGCCGTATCCGGTCAGCCAGCGGATGATCTCGTCCACCTCCGCCTTCGTCCGCCCCTTCCGGGCAGCCTTATCCAGCAGAAGCCCGTAGACCTTCCCAAACTTCATTTGAAATACTTTCTCGTTGTTCATACTGTGTTCCTCCGGTTGTGATACCGTATTCTACCACACGCCGCGCCCTTTTGCAAAGGTTTGGCTCAAGCCGTCCCCCCTATTCTTCCCCCTTTGTCTCGGCTGAAAATGGGGAAACTATGATTTCCCCTGTAACGAATCCCCTCTCCGGGGGATATATCAAGCGAAAGGAGGGAACCGCATGGAGGATATGGACGCCATCTACCGCCGTCACGCCCACACGGTCTATAAATTTCTCCTGGCGCAGTGCCGGGACCCGGACCTGGCGGAGGAGCTGACCCAGGAGACCTTTTACCAGGCGGTTCGCTCCATCGGCCGCTTCGACGGCTCCTGCAAGCTGTCCGTCTGGCTGTGCCAGATCGCCAAGCACCTGTGGTACCAGCAGCTGCGGAAGCGTCAAAAGGCCCCCGTCCCTCTGGACCGCGTGCCGGAGGTCCCCGTCCCCTCGGCGGAGGACGGCCTGCTGGAGCAGGAGGGGCGGCTGGCCCTGCTCCGGCAGATCCACCGCCTGCCGGATCTTCAGCGGGAGGTGGTCTACCTCCGGGCCTTCGGCGGCCTCAGCTTCCGGGAGATCGGGGACGTGCTGGACCGGACGGAGGCCTGGGCACGGGTGACCTTTTACCGAAGCAAGGAAAAACTGCGCAATGGAGGTGCGGAAGATGAAAAATGATCTGACCTGCGGCCTGGTCCGCGACCTGCTTCCCAGCTATGTGGAGGGGCTTGTGTGCGGGGAGACCCAGGAGGCGGTGGAGCGGCACCTGGCGGACTGCCCCGGCTGTACCGCCGCCCTGGACGCCATGCGGGAGCCGGTTCCCGATCCAGAAGCGGAGACGGCGGAACAAAACCGGGAGGTAGACTACCTGAAGAAAGTCAAAAGACACAATCGCTGGAGGATTGCCGCCGCCGCGGTTCTGGCCGGGTGCGCGGTGATCGCGGCCTTCCTGTTCCAGCTCTTTGAACGCGGCGTTCCTCTCAACCATGAGACGGTGGCCATTACCGAGCTGTCCTTCCTCCCAGAGGAGGGGCCGGAGGGCTGCCAGGGCACGCTCAGCCTGTCCCTCAGCTCTATCAGCTCCGGCAAAGCCTTTCACAGCTGGCGGGTGGCCACGGGGGACAGCTTGGGCGTTTCCTATATCACCGCACGGGAAGTGCTGGCATCCCCCCTGCACTCCAACGGCAGCGGCGGCATGAAAAACATACCCATCGACAGCAATACGCGGGAGGTGCGGCTGGGCGGGCCTTCGGGCAGGCTTCTGTGGCAGGACGGCATGGTGATTTCCCGGCTGGCCCTGAAGCTCATGGACGCCACCACCCCCTACTGCGGCGATCCCACCGCCGCGGCGCGCATTACCGACCTTCTGCGCCTCCCCGTCTACTTTGGAAGCTATACCTTCAGCCTGCAAACCGCCCAGCCGCCCTATGGCTGGACCCTGGAATCCGCCAACCCCATTCGTCCGGAACAGCGTTCCCTGGTAGACGCCTACAATATCCTGGCCCTGGCACTGGTGGGCAATCTGGAGGTGTCCCGGTGCACCCACCCCTCCCAGGATGGGACGGTTCTGGAGAACAGCATGACGCTGGAGGAGTTGGACGGCACGCTCCTGCCCTCCATGGCGAAGGCCTATAACGCCGCCAACGGCACGGACTGGGAGATCAAGGCCAGCGTCAAGGACTATGCCCGCTCTCCGGCGGATCTCCAGCGGCTTCTGCTGATCCTGGATTTCTCCTATTCCACTGGGCTGACCGAGCTTGGAGGCTGAGAACAGGCTCGGTTCACTGCCCCGGTGCCTGTCCAGCCAGCCCGCTTGCAAGCCACAGCGAAACGCCGCCTGTGCCATCCGGTACCGTAGGCAGCTTCCATATGATTAACTCCTATTAGGAAAACACACTGTCAAAAGGTTTTTTGCTTTTGGCGGGGGTCAGCCCGCCTCGGCGGTATCGGTGGTGTTGATTTCAATGTACTCGGCAATCTTGCGGAACTCGTCCGCGAACTTGAAATGAACGCTGATATTGCCGTTTTCGTAAACCTTGATATGGTCTACCAAGTCCGTGAGGATTTCACGGGTCAGCGTTTCGATGCTTTGATACTTTGCAAAGGCTACCAGCGCGGGGTGTTCCTTGTCAACGCCGTTTGCCAGCTCCGCACGTTCCGCGTTCAGCCGGGCCAGCACATCCGCAAGCTCGGCGGCCTGCCGTTCATAATCGGCTTTCATATCCCGGTATTCCTGCTGGGTGATTTCCCCGTCTTTCCAATCTTGATACAGTGACTGCTTGTAGCGGGTGATTTTCGTCAATTCCTTTTCCTTTGCGGCTATCTGGTCGTTAAGGCGGTGGGATTGACTTTTTTTCAGCGGGGCCGAGTTGATACGGGCTATCAATTCCGAGTAGGAAACGGCGGTGTTCACTTGATACTGGATAGTGGACTTCATCAGAAGAACCCCATGAAACCGCAGGGCTTCGGGGGATTTTCTGATGATGACGGGGAAATGTTTCCCTTATTTTACCCTTATTGCGCAGTTTCCCTTAACCGGCGGCAACATTCTTGATAAAGCAATCCATCCGGTCAGCACTTTCTCTTTTCATCTGCTCGGTGACGTGACCGTAAACGTCCAGAGTAAAGGCGGCGGTTGCATGGCCTAGATTGCCCTGCACCGTTTTAATATCGTCCCCGCTCTTTATCGCTGCCACGGCGTAAGAGTGGCGCAGGTCGTGAAAACGAGTATCCGCACAGCCAATGGATGCCGCTACCCGCTTGAAGCTGCGGCGAACGGTATGCGGTACCAGGTGCCTGCCTGCTTCGTTTGTGAACACAAGGCCGCTGTCTTCCCAGCCGGGGCCAATCGCCAATTTCCATTCAGCCTGCTTTCTCTGTTGGGTCCGCAATAGTTCCATCACAAAGGAGGCCGGGGTGATGGTCCTTCCCTTGCCGTTCTTGGGAGAGGTCAAACGATATTCCCCGCTCCCGTCAGCCGCCCTTTGCAGCTGCTGTTTGATAAAGATTTTCCCCCTGTTGAAATCAACGCAGTCCCAGGTGAGGCCCAGGACTTCCCCCTGGCGTATTCCGGTGAACAGCGTGACCAGATAAATTCTCTCAAACGGATGCCCCTTGACGGCTTTCATAAAGAGAGTGATCGCGTCTTCGTCCAGTGGGTTGAGTTCTCTGCGCTCTCCCCTTGGCAAAACGCACTTATCCGCTGGATTAGTCCGCAGATACCCCAGTGTTACAGCCTGCTCCAAAACTTTGTGCAGTATTCCGTGGATAACCTTGATAGACCTTGGAGACAGACCGGGTTTTCCATCGTGTTCCTTGCTCAGATTGTTATAAAACCTCTGTATCATGTGGGGGTCCAGTTTCTCCATGAGATGCGTTCCCAGGTCTGGACGGATGTGGTTTTTGATTTGGCAAAGATACGATTCAACTGTTCGGGGCTTTACATCAATCAAATAGGTTTCCAGCCAGATGTCCAGCCACTGCCCAAGGGTCATTTTGCTGGGGGCGGTGTAGGTGCCAGCGTCAATTTGGGCGGTGGCCTCCCGTAACTTTTGTGCAACTTCCGTTTTCGTTTTCCCGGTGATACTTCGCTGCTTCTGCTTGCCTGTGAGGGGGTCTATTCCCTCCGTGTAGCGAGCTTCATAATAGGTGTATTTTTTACCGTTTCGGATGATGGTTTTCTCTCGAATTGTTCCGCTGCCGTTGGCATTGCGGCCCTTTTTTCCTTTCGTGCGCGGCATATGTATAACCTCCTTTTCACCGCCGCGCAGATGCACTATACATATTGTACACTGTGCGCGGCGGATGGTCAATAAAATTTAAGCTGCAAGATACGTTTCCAGCGCGTTTTTGGGGATTTTGTACTGTCTTCCGATGCGAATACTCCCCACTTTCCCGCTTCTGACAAGCTCGTAGGCGCTGTTGATTCCAATACCCAGCACATCAGCAAGGTCCTCCACGGAGAGGACAAGGGGGAGCTGGTCAATACTTGTGTACTTTTTCTCGTTACTTTTCATTCGTTTCCCCTCCTTCTTCAAATTCCTTTGCACTTAAAAAACGGATTTGCGATATATGTAATTCCGCATGGATTGCTCTCGAAATCGGTCTTAATCGTCAGCGGATTGACGTTCAAATCTTTCAACATAGTCAGATATTTCAAGACGGTATTGCGGGAAGCGTAGCCTTTCAGTGCGTCCATAGTGCCGCTTTGGATAACGGCAAGCATATCTGTCAGCCGCTTCTTGTGGCATGGGGTTAATCCGCTGGCCTGGATAATGTCAACGGCTCCGTCCATCGAATAGAAATCACCGGACAGAAAAACCGGCTCCGCTGTGGTCAGATATTCGGCCTCCATTTCCGGAGTGACCCAGTTTTCCCAGTCCCGGACTAATCCGTACTCCCGCTTCATATACTTAATCCGCGCAGCATGACACTGAACCTCCTGCCTGCACAGATTGATTTCCACCTCGCGGACAGGTAAGTCTTTCGCCATGCGTTCCAGGTCCTTGCGGTAAAACTGAGCATGGCGTGACTTGCTAAGGTAGTAGACGGTAGGCTTCTGTTCAGAGCGCCACTTATTCATCCGCATAATTCGTTTAGAAAGCTGCTGCATGGTCGTTATCAATACACGAAATTCATTGGGAGACATATAAAAATTATAGTCGTAGTCAATGCGCCCCAGGGTGAAATCATCGAGGAAAAGACCGGCGCGGGCAAGCCATTCATCGACAACGGACCGCAAATATGCTATGTCCCGCTCCGTTGCAGTGCTGTATCCGATGAACTCATGACATTGAATTTTGAACCAGCAGATATGGCTCCTGGTTCCTTTCAGCGAGCGAATCCACGCTTTACACCCATCAGGAGCAGGGTTTCCTTTCAGCGCTATATATGGCTTTGGGTCCTCCCAGTGATGATAAACTCGAAAAAAAACTATTGTGTCCATTGTAATACCTCCATTCCGTTGCTCAATTCCTTTCCGCTGCTTACAATGGCCCTATCATTAACGTGATTTGAAAAAGTTGACACATTCCCCCAGACATCTGTTAGATTAGGATAGGCCCGCCCCCCGCCCGGCGGAAAAGGTCCCGGTCCGATGGGGTGGTGTATTTTATTCTGTCTGGCTGTATAATATCTAGTTGGTTTTACATAAAAAAAGACGAATTTTCCACAGAAAATCCGTCAATTTCAATATATCATGAATGTCTAAAGAGAAAATTATTGTGCATGTTGAATGTCCCACGGGACATTTATCTCATGCCGTGAATGTCCGCAGAGACAAAGAACCCCCCGCCCAGCTGGGCGGGGGCCTTCGCTTGATATGTTGGGCTTGAAAACTGTTTGTGGTGGTGGTATACTCTAATCATCTTGGCTTGGTAAATCCTAATTTGAGGAGGAAAAATAGTCCATTATGAAAATGCGCATATCCTTTTTATTGTCGCTGCTTCTATCCTTATTAGTTGCTTGTGGGACTGCGAACGACAGCAATATAAACACTGATTTGTCGGACTTACCGGGAAACAGCGCATCCGTGAGTCCAAATACTCTCCCAAGTGATAACAGTACCATGTCCAAAGCTACTCAACCTGAACAATCTGAAGTTACTCAGCCAAAGCAATCTGAGCCAGTTCAAGTTGAACAATCCGAATCTGCTCAGAATGATTCATTTCCGGCGCAATCTGCCCAACCAGCGCAGTCGGTAGTACAGAATTCTCAGATGGAAGCTTATGTTGCCGCTCTGAACGGACTTTATTATAATCACATCTATCCCAATGGAGATACCCTTCCTCCGTCAGCGGATGGCGATTATAGCGACTTGGATTTGAATCAATTCGCAGTCTATGATATAGACAGCGATGGCGAAGATGAGCTTTTGTTTTTGTGTTCTAATACTGATTTTGCTAAGATGCAGTTGATTGTATACCGCTATGATACAGACTTTCCCGGCTCCCTCATGGTTGAACTTTTTGAAACCCCTGATACGACTTTCTATGACAACGGCATGGTTCAGGCCGCTGCGTCCAACGGCGAGGAACCGGATACTTATTTATTTTACAGCTACTCTCCGATTTCTGATACATACGAGTATATCGCCAGTGTAGAATCTTGGGACAAAACGCTTTCTCCAGACGGTTTCCTCGACGAGAGTGACACCGATGGAGACGGGATTATTTACCGCTACTACGTAGGGACCAATGCACAGATTATCGATGGACCAGCCTATCAGGATTTGCTCAACTCATGGATAGGCAACGCAAATCCTGTTAAAGTCCCTTACCAAGCGTTTTCTTCGGAAAATATCGTGGCTCTGCAATAGCAGGGGTTGCGTATAAAATAGGTCAGTCCCCCACCCTTTCCCGCCGCTGCTCATACTCCGAAAAAATCCGGTTTAACGTGGGGCGGGATATGCCCAGCTCCCGCGCCAGAGCCGCCTTGCTGATTTCTCGCCGCTGGTAACGGTCATAGTGCCGGGGCAGGTCCGGGACGGTGACGGGCTGTCTGCCCTTGTATCTCCCCTCCCGTTTGGCAATGGCGATGCCCTCCCGCTGACGCTCCAGGAGATTTGCCCTCTCAAACTCGTTGATTGCAGCGATTACCGTAACAATCAGCTTGCCCGTGGCGGTGCCGGTGTCGATGTTCTCTTTGTCAGAAACCAGGGCAACATCTTTTTCCGTAAGGACATTCAACAGATTGAGCAGGTCCAGGGTAGAGCGGGCGATCCGGGACAGGTCGTGGATATAGATGGTGTCCCCCTCCCGCACCCAGTCCATCATCTTCTGGAACTCCGGGCGGTCGGTATCCTTCGCGCTGGTTTTCTCGACAAACCATTTATCAATCCCACGGGCGGCGAGGGCCTCCCGCTGCCGGGCCTCGTTCTGCTCCTGGGTGCTGACCCGGACATAGGCGATTTTAGACATTTTTTGAAATCCTCCATTGTAAAAATAGGCTTTAGATTTGGCCTGCAAAATGTAAAAAAGGGCGGAAAGCAACTCTATTTTTACTGCTTTCCGCCCTTTCTGCTATGTAAAGCTGGGGTATACCCTAAAATGGCTCAGGCAATGTCCCGGTTGCGGAACCAAAATTCCGTTGCCGCCCAGAGGACCGGGGCAATGGAGGTATCGTAGAGGTACGCCGGGGAGAGGACGGGATAGGACCCGCCGCCGGTCAGGTTGACCGCCAGGGCCACACAGCGGCGGCTGTCCTCGTCCTGCCAGCAGTCCCAGCAATCGTCCTTGACATAGCCGTCCGGGTCCATGACCTCCCAGACGCGCTCCCGTGTCTCCGCACAGGCGGACAGGAGGTAAAGGGCGGCAATGGTGGGCGGGTAGGCGGTGCCGGTCGCGTGGACGGCCTGGTGGAAAAATTCCTCATGGTCCGCAGAGACAAAGTGGAATGGGAACGGTACAAAGTTCAACATAATAAGAAACTCCTTTCAGATTCCGGTGCGGCGAACGTTGCCGCACCAGTTTTTCACGAAATCACTGTCGGTTACGCCGATGTGGACCGAACCGGAGAGCCTTGCCCCCTGTAGGCGGTAATCCCAATAGGCGGTTGCGGTGGTGTCGGGCGCGGTTGCCGTCAGGGCGGCCCTCAGAGCCTCCTTGTGGGGACCGTCAAGGACGCAGAGGAAATGATAGGTATGGTAATAGGGCAGGAGCGAAACGGCCCATTGATGGGCTTCTATGGTCCAGTCCATCACCCTTTCCGCTCCCATTTCCCGTCCGGGGAAGGACACCAGCTGGATGGTCCTCTTTTGGGGGGTGATGTCGGTGATGTAAATGCCCCGCCGGTGCAGCTGCTCCAGGGTGGGGCCGGGGTTGGTCTGCGGCTCCCCCTCCAGACGGGCCAGCTGCTCCCGGTAGTTCCCCGGCTTCTCCCGCGCCAGCACTCCGGCATAGTCCCGGTAGTAGGCCGGGAGCATCGGCAGACGGCAAAAGAGACTGCAAGCATGTTTTTTCATGAATGTCTCTACGGACATCAATGTATCCAGATGCTTTTTCTCCATTGCGCCAAGCAGCCAATCCACCTTGCGGGCCTGAAGTATATAGGGGGCCATGGTGCGGGGCCGCTGTGGGGTGGCGATTTCCTGGCTCGTTTTGTTGAACAGGAAGCGCAGGGCGAATTTCCGCACAAGAATGAGATCGCTGTTGTTATCCACCCACGTCTGCCGGTCCAGTACCCCGGCCTCCCGCAGCTCCCGCACGGCCTTGTTGACCGCCTGCCCGTTGGGGTACAAGCGCATCTGTACCGCCAGCGTCCGCAGCAGCGGCAGGGGCAACGCGCCGTTTCCATACCGGACCAGGAGATACAACAGGGGCTTGTGGGCCTGACAGACCACGGTTTTTTCTTGGATTTGCAGCATTTTCATCACCTTCTTTCATGATTAAGCGCGGGAAAATTCGATTTCCGCGCCCAGGGCCTCCGCCGTCTCCACTTTGGCGGTGATTTCCTCTTGCCCATAGTTGCCAGTAGTCACCTCATAGGCCACAGAAACACCGTCAGAGCGCGTATAGACGGCATCTGGCATGGACAGCCGTCCCTCTTGCAGCTTTGCCCACAGCTCCCCCGCACGCTCTTCCTCCCCCTGGTCCCGCAGCTGCCGGATTTCCGCATAGACATCCTCCCGGCTCTGGTTCTCGGTCCTCCACGTCTCCCGCTCGGACTGGGACAGGGAAAAGTAGCGGTCAGCAAGGACAAGGTCATGGGCGGGATTCTGGGCGCAGTAGGTGGGCAGGGACAGCTCCCGGCGGCAGAGTTCCCGCCCCGCTTTGGTCAGGCGGTAGACCTCTATGTCCTGCGCTTTGGCTCCGGGGCGGCTGTAGACGGATTTCTCGACTAATCCGTCCTTGCAATAGGCGTTAACTCGCTTTTCACGGAGAAATGTCCCCAACTGCTCCCGACTGACATAGCCGCAGTGGGCAAGGGCTGATAGTGCGTTTTTGTCGCGGGGATAGAGGGTGGTAATACGCTTCTTTGCCATTGGGTCTGCCTCCTTTGCAGGGCAGCGGGTTTCCTCCCCCGGCAGGGGTCGAGCGGAGGGGCGGAAATCGTAGGGCTTGCG
>OFEY01001254.1_pt1 | contig 17272 bp, 9 predicted proteins | sample 1521251 | NCBI WGS metagenome assembly OFEY01 (sample SAMEA3504100, study PRJEB24116) | mouse gut metagenome | biome: mouse gut; feature: mouse-associated habitat; material: faeces | place: Denmark | collected 2011
TCGATATCCCTGCGACGCTTTGGTGGTGCAACTGGGAAAACGGAGAACAGGGCACGTTCTGCGCCGAAGCAAAACAGACACTTTCAATTGCGGAAATATCCGCATGGCGGGAGCGTCAACACTCCATACAGCGGCAACGCGAAGCGGAATATGCCGAACGCCATGCTGAAGCAGCTCAACTGGCCAGACAGGAATGGAACTCGGCACGCAGGTGCGATGCCAACCATCCCTATCTGCACAGCAAGGGCATTACAGCTTTGGAAGGCATACGGCAGGCACGGGACGGCTCCCTGCTTATTCCTGTTATGGATGCCGCAAACAATCTGCAAAGTCTGCAACGCATCTATCCTGATGGAACAAAGCGTTTTCTTGTGGGCGGCAAGGTATCTGGAGGACAATTCATCATTCAGGGGCAGCCGGAAAAGCCTGTTGCCGTTTGTGAGGGGTTTGCTACGGGCACAAGTATCCATCTTGCCACAGGCTGGACGGTCTATGTGGCCTTTTCCGCAAACAATCTCGCAAGAGTGGCCAAGGCCGTGAAAGAACGATTGCCGGACAAGACAATCATCATTTGCGGCGACAATGACGAAGCCGGACACAGGAAGGGGGAGGATGCAGCCGGACTCGCAAACGCTCAACTTCTGTTTCCCCACTTCACCGGCGACAACGGTACGGATTTTAATGACCTTCACCAGATTGAAGGCATTGAGGCCGTCCGCTCGCAACTGGAAACAGCACTGACCAAACAGCAAGGCCTTATCGCTCTGGACATGGGCGAATTTCTTTCCATGTCCATACCTGAACGGGGGTATCTTTTATCGCCCGTTCTTCCGGTACAGGGCATAGGTATCCTGTACGCCCCGCGCGGCATAGGCAAGACATTCGCCGCCTTGAGCATCGCCGTTGCGGTGGCTTCCGGCGGAGCTGTGTTCAACTGGCGCGCATCCATGCCCAAAAAAACGCTCTATGTGGACGGAGAAATGCCCGCCACTTCCATGCAGAACCGCCTTTCCGCTCTTGTCAACGGCATGTCCGTTCCCCCGCATACGTTGAAAAACATGGCGCTCATCACACCGGATTTGCAGCCCTGCCCCATGCCGGATTTGTCCACAGCCAGCGGACAGGCCATGATTGAGCCGTTTCTGAAAGACGTGGACATGGTTGTGCTGGACAACATCGCAACCTTGTGCCGCACCGGCAAGGAAAACGAGTCTCAGTCATGGCAGACCATGCAGGCGTGGCTGCTGGAATTACGCCGCAGAGGGATAACCGTCCTGCTTATCCATCATGCTGGAAAATCCGGTGACCAGCGCGGCACCAGCGCCAGAGAAGACATTATGGACACGGTGATCAGTCTGCGCAGGCCCAGGGAATACAGCATGGCCGAAGGCGCACGTTTTGAAGTTCATCTGACCAAGGCGCGGGGCATATTGGGCGATGACGCCAAACCCTTTGAGGCCAACCTGATTACCGAAGGCAATGCCCTGCATTGGCGGGTTCGGGACATTGAAGATGTGGAACTGGAGGAATTGAAAAGGCTGCTTGGCGAGGGATACAGCATTCGTGACTGCGCCGAGGAGATGGGAAAATCAAAATCGTCTGTCCACAGATTGAAAAGAAAACTGGAAGGTCTCGCTTGACCATTTTTCAGGTGTCCCGCTGTACCGGCGCTTAAGCACCGGTACAGCGGGACACCTGCAATATTCGTCGTATCTATCATCTTATGAAGTCCAACCAAATCTAAACAGATTTTCAACTCTTGTACCGCGTAAACTGAAAAAGTGTCCCGCATTCCTGTCACAGAAAGAACGGGACATCCATTGATACAAGGAAGTACTGCCATGTCCTATCTCGTACTCCACATGGACAAATTCAAGAAGGAGGCCATACGCGGCATCCAGAGCCACAACCGGCGGGAGCGGGAGAGCCACAGCAACCCCGATATTGACTACGACAGGAGCGCGTCGAACTACGAGCTGCACGAATCCGCTTCATCGAACTATGCCGAAGCCATTCAGAACCGCATTGACGATCTCCTGCTGGTCAAGGCCGTGAGAAAGGATGCCGTGCGCATGTGCGGGCTTATCGTCACCTCGGACAAGGCGTTTTTTGATGGCCTCACACCGGAGGACACCAGACGTTTCTTTGAGGAGAGCAAAGCCTTTCTCACAGATTTTGTGGGCGCGGAGAATGTCATTTCCGCGATGGTTCACATGGATGAAAAGACGCCGCACATGCACTTCCTTCATGTGCCGGTGACGCCGGACGGGAGGCTCAACGCCAACAAAATCTATACCCGTCAGAGTCTGCGGAAACTGCAATCCGAGCTTCCCGCCCATCTGCAAAGCCGGGGCTTCGTCATTGAACGCGGTGTGGAACAGACGCCCGGTTCCGCGAAAAAGCATCTGGCTACCCGCGAGTTTAAGCAGCAACAGGAAGCATTGGAGAAACTGATTCAGGAGTCCGAAGAGACCGCACGGAATTCCCGGCAGCTTATCAACGCATTGGAACAGCGTGAAGAAGAGTTGAGAAAGAGCATTGAGGAGTATGAGCGGCAGGCTGAGGAGGCGGAAAAGGTTCTTCGGGAAGATTCCTCTCTACCGAAAGCCTCTCTTTTCAATTATCCGTCCGTGCTTGAGAAAGCCTCTTCCCTCATTGGAGAACTGAAAAAGGCGCTTGCCGTCAAACACCTTGTCCAGACAGAGAAGGAAATTCTGCAACGGGAAGTGGAGTCGTTACGTCGGAAACAGACGCGGCTTGAAACGGAATACACGGCTCACAGGAAACAGAGTCATGAGGAAAAAGAGGAGCTGGAAAATCAGTTGAAGAAAATGAAGAGAATTATGGCTGGCTATCGGGAATTTCTGCTTCTGCCGGAAATAAGGCCGCTGCATATCGAGTTCGTGGAGCGCAGGCGGATCGAACAGCTTCAGCGGCAGCAGGAAGAGGAGCGACAGCGGCAGGAGCAGGAAGATCGGGACAGGGAGCGTCGGCAGGCGCGCTCCGCCCGTGGCATGAGGATGAGGTAAGGCGTCGAGAGGAAATCTTCGCACAGGCCGAAGATATAGGCCCACTAGGCTTCACTTGCGTGAAGTGTGGGCGACCGTCCCGCTCGACTGGAAAGACAAAACGCCCATCCGGGGCATGGTCCCGGCGAAACACAGGAAGACCATCATGACTATCACTACAACACAGTTGAAGGAAATCAGACAGGAGTTTGCCGCTCTCAAACCCGCTTCCGTCACGCTGGACGGGAATCGAACCATGTCCGTAAAGGAAACGATCTTTGCTCTGGCACCAACGCTGGAGCGAATGAAGAAGCGCGGTTTCGGCACCCAGGAGATTATCGAAAAGTTGCACGAGAAAGGGATTGAGGTGAAGCATCAGACCTTGACCAAATACCTGGCCGAGGCCAGACGACAGCGAGGAATCCGGAAAATCCGAAAGATAGACACGCCCCCGCCGCACTCGAAACACGAACAACGCGACAGTGTTATTATTGCCGATATCCCGGATGAAGAATTGTGAACAAGCAACCACTGAGAGGAGAAAACTTTATGGCAGAAGCTTACGGATATATTCGCGTATCCAGTACAGATCAGAACGAGAGCCGTCAGCGCATCGCCCTTGAGCAGCAGGCCATCCCGTCAGACCACATTTTCATGGACAAACTGTCGGGCAAAGATTTTCAGCGTCCACAGTATCAGGCCATGCTAAAAAAGCTCGGACCGGGCGACCAGCTCTGCATTACGAGCATTGACCGGCTTGGCAGGAATTACGAGGAGATTCTGGAACAGTGGCGGATAATTACCAAGGAAAAACGCGTAGACATCCTTGTGCTGGATATGCCCCTGCTGGATACCCGGCGCGACAAAAACCTGCTCGGCACCTTCATTGCCGATCTTGTCTTGCAGGTGCTTTCCTTTGTGGCTCAGAACGAACGGGAGAATATTCGCAGCAGGCAGGCTCAGGGGATTGCGGCAGCCAAGCAAAGCGGTGTGCGGTTCGGGCACGCGCCACGGCCGCTTCCCCCCCATTTTCCGGAAACATATACCTTATGGACAGAAGGTGCCATCTCGACATCGGAAGCGGCAAAACGCTCCGGTATGGCTCGTTCCACATTCCGCATTCGTGCGGAGTCGTTCAAAAAAAATTATCCATAATATGTCGATAAAGTGTACCTGACCGCCACCTGCGCGTTTATTACCATCAGAATGCTTGTAAGCTATAAAAAACACCTGGTCAAATCTCACTGGAGAAAATCAACCAGCAAAAGGCATCCTGGCGGTCAGGTACACTTAACCGCCACCTCCTCCGGGGTGGCAGGAATTGGTGCGACTCGAAGATATTACAAGCGGAAGACTTGTTCTTGGCATTGCTCCACATGAGGCAGTCACCATTATGGCAGTCCAGTGGTACGGCAACGCCGTTCTGAATCTTACCTACAAAAACAGCCGGGGCGATCTTGGCAATCGTATCCTCTACCGTGAGGATGAAGGGCAACTATCGCTTCAGGACGCATCCCTGCCATGGAGTTTCGACGCCGACGGGGCAAAGCTTCGCCTCGCTTCGGAAGCATGGCGTATACACTACGCCCATCTCTTCGACCCGTATCTCGCTGTTCACACCTCTGATGTGGAGCCTCTTCCGCATCAGATTTCCGCTGTTTATCAGGAAATGCTGGGCCGACTGCCCTTGCGCTACGTCCTTGCGGACGACCCCGGCGCGGGCAAAACCATCATGACCGGGCTGTTCATCAAGGAACTTATAGCCCGCGGCGATCTCAGGCGCTGTCTTATCGTCAGCCCCGGCAGTCTTGCGGAACAGTGGCAGGACGAACTCTTCCAGAAATTCCATCTGCGCTTCGATATCCTCACCAATGACCGTTTTGAATCCGCCGTTACGGGCAACGCCTTTGACGAAACGCCGCTGGCCATCGCCCGGCTCGACAAACTGGCCCGTAACGAAGCCATTCAGGAAAAACTGAAGGCTACTGACTGGGATCTTATCGTCTGCGACGAAGCCCACAAGATGTCCGCCACGGTCTGGGGCGGCGAAGTCAAAATGACGCGCCGCTTCCAGCTTGGCCGCCTGCTTTCCGGCATCACGCGGCATATGCTTCTGCTTACGGCAACCCCGCACAACGGCAAGGAAGAAGATTTTCAGCTTTTCCTCTCGCTGGTGGATCAGGATCGCTTCGGCGGTGTGGCCCGTACCGGCTCGCAGGCTATCGACATCTCCGATGTCATGCGCCGCCTTGTCAAAGAAGAATTGCTCAAGTTCGACGGTTCGCCCCTCTTCCCTGAGCGCCACGCCGTCACTGTGAACTACAGCCTTTCCCCCGAAGAGGCCGAACTCTACGAGGCTGTGACCGCCTACGTTCAGAACGAATTCAACCGCGCCGACAATCTGAACAACGAACGCCGCACCACCGTAGGCTTCGCACTCACCGTGCTCCAACGGCGTCTCGCGTCTTCTCCCGAGGCCATATATCAGTCTCTGCACCGCCGTCGCGAAAGACTGGAAAACCGTCTCAGCGAAGAGCGGCTCGGCCAGCGTGCCCGCGACTGGAACGAACTGCGCAACCTGAACCTTACGGATGAATTCGACGATGACGACCTGACTTTCGCCGAGCTGGAAGACGCCGAAGAACGCGTAGCTGACAAAGCCAGTGCCGCGACTACCATCACGGAACTGGAAGCGGAAATTGCCACGCTCAAAACGTTGGAAGCCAAGGCCAACGCCGTCCGCACCAGCGGCAGAGACCGCAAATGGGAAGAGCTTTCCAGCCTGCTGCAAGACGAAAAAGGCATGTTCGACGCAGAGGGTTTCCGCGAAAAGCTGATCATTTTTACCGAACACCGTGACACGCTCCGCTACCTCACGGACAAGATACGCTCCCTACTCGGCAATGACGACGCCGTGGTGATCATCTATGGCGGAATGCTGCGCGACGAGCGCCGCAAAGTGGAAGAGCGCTTCAAGCAGGACAAGGAAGTCCGTATCCTCATCGCCACGGACGCCGCAGGCGAAGGCCTCAATCTCCAGCGCGCCCACCTCATGGTGAATTACGACCTGCCGTGGAACCCCAACCGTCTTGAACAACGTTTTGGCCGTATCCACCGTATCGGCCAGACGAAAACTTGCTGGCTCTGGAACCTCGTGGCTTCCGAAACACGCGAAGGCGCGGTGTTCCAGCGGCTTTTTAAAAAACTGGAGCAGGAAAAAGAGGCACTGGGCGGCAAGGTCTTCGACATTCTCGGCAAGGTCTCGTTCAACAACCGTCCCCTGCGCGAACTGCTTATCGAAGCCGTGCGCCACGGCAGTGACCCCAATGTGCAGGCCCGTCTCAATCGCGACATGGATATTGCCTTCGACCCGCAAGCTCTGCTTCAGCTGGTGAAGGAACGCGCCCTTACCGAAGACGTGATGAACATCCGCACGGTCAGCGTCATCCGCGAGGAAATGGAGCGCATGGAGGCCCGCCGCCTCCAGCCGTATTTCATCGAGGCATTCTTTAAAGAAGCGTTCCGCGAACTGGGCGGCCGTATGTCGGCCCGCGAGAAAGGTCGTTGGGAGATACTCTCCGTTCCCTTTGCCATCCGCAATCGAGACCGGCAGATAGGCCATATCGAGCCTGTGCTCAATCGCTACGAGCGCATCTGCTTCGACAAGGCTTATCGCAATCTGCCCGGCTCTGTACCTGCCGCGCTCATCTGCCCTGGGCATCCTCTGCTTGAAGCTATGATCGACATCATCCGTGAACGCTCTGTCGATTTGCTTAAACGCGGCGCCGTCCTTATCGACGACAGCGATTCCGGCGAGACCATGCGCCTGCTCTTCTACATCGAACACGCTATTCAGGACGGCACGGCACTGCCCGATGGTGGCCGCCGCGTCATCTCGCGCAATATCCATTTTGTGGAGATGGACGAACACGGTACGGTCGCGAGCGCAGGCTATGCGCCGTACCTCGACTACCGCCCCGCTGCGCCTGAAGAACTGGACGCCATTCTTGCCCACGCCCGCAAGCAACCGTGGCTGACGCGCGGCGTGGAAGATGTGGCCATCGGCTATGCCTTGGGCCATCTTATCCCCAAACATCTGAAAGACGTGCGCGAACGCCGCGAGATCATGATTGACAAGACGGAAAAGGCCGTGCGCGAACGTCTTACCGCCGAGATTCGCTACTGGGACTACCGCGCCGGAGAGCTGAAACAACAAGAACAGGCAGGGAAGATCAGCAACAACCTGAACTCTCAAAAGGCCGCCCGCCGCGCCGAAGAACTGGCCGCCCGCCTGAAGCAACGTACGGACGAATTAGCGGCAGAACGCCTGATTTCGGCTCAGCCGCCCGTGGTCATCGGCGGCGCACTGGTCATCCCCGCTGGACTGCTGGCCCGACTGACGAACGCTCCTTTGCCAACCATCTGTATCGATGCCGCCCCCCGGAGAGTAGTGGAGCTTGCCGCTATGCGTGCGGTCATGGAAGCGGAGAAGGCCCAAGGCCATCTGCCTCGTGACGTCAGTGCGGAAAAATGCGGCTATGACATCGAGTCCTACATGCCGGATGTTGGCAACGGTCTGCCAGGCATGCGCTTTATTGAAGTAAAGGGACGGGCGGCCGGGGCCGATACCGTCACCGTTTCCCGCAACGAAATACTCACTGCGCTCAATCTGCCGGAGCAGTTCATCCTCGCCCTTGTGGATGTGGATGGGGCGCACACGCATACCGTCTATCTGAAACATCCTTTTGTGAATCCCCCGGATTTTTCTGTGGAAAGCACCACCTTCAACAAGGGAGCTTTGCTGGAACGCTCGAAACTGGTTTATGAGAACGATGAAATACTGCCCTAAGGAGAGAGATATGTATGAGAGTTATACGCGGCAGTCGCTGCCTTCTAAAGAATACAGAGAGCTTTTGGGAACTGCTATATGTGTATTTAACTCTAATAATGCATTTATAATAGAAAATGTATTACGATATAATACTGATAGCACATGGTATGAATTTATGAATAAAACGTCAGGAGAATTGAATAAATATATAAAATGTATTCCATGTAATATTAAAAATCTATTTGAAGAGTTGGTTGATATGAGGAATAGAATCATACATTCATTCCAATACACAAAAGAAAATGGAAAACAGATTTTGAGGACTAAAGACAAAGATGATTGTCAATATGATATAGACGAGGAGTATTTATATAAATTCATCAAGAAAAATGAGCAACTATCAGATATGCTTCATAATTTTCGTGGCTTTTAATATTGGGGGAGTATGAAGTATGTCTGTAAAGAAACTTATTGAAGTCGCGCTTCCTCTGGACGCCATCAACGCCGAATCCGCGCGAGAAAAATCCATCCGCCACGGGCACCCTTCTACATTGCATCTGTGGTGGTCGCGTAAACCTACGGCAACGGCCCGAGCAGTGCTTTGGGCTTCATTGGTGGATGACCCGTCGTCGCACCCGGAACTTTTTCCCACAGAAAAAGAGCAGGAGGCAGAGCGTCAGCGCCTGCATGCCTTACTTGCCCGTCTGGTGAAATGGGAAAATTCCAATGACGATGCAGTGTTGAACGAGGCCCGCGCCGAAATAAGGAAATATATGGGCGAAGAACCGTTGACTTTCCTTGATCCCTTTGCGGGCGGAGGGGCCATTCCTCTTGAAGCGCAGAGACTGGGGCTGGAAGCGCACGCGCACGACCTGAACCCCGTGGCCGTGATGATAAACAAGGCCATGATAGAGATTCCCCCGCGCTTTGCCGGGCAATCTCCGGTGAATCCCGATGCCCGAGCCAATCTGGGCAGTGACCGTTCGTGGAGCGGAGCTAAGGGCCTTGCCGAAGACGTACGCTATTACGGCGAATGGATGAAGCAGGAAGCCTTCCGTCGCATCGGTCATCTATACCCGAAAGTTCATATACCACCAGTACAGGGCGGCGGGGAGGCCACCGTTATCGCCTGGAAATGGGCCAGAACCGTAAAGTGCCCGAACCCGGCCTGCGGCTGCGAAATGCCGCTGGCAAACTCCTTTGTGCTGTCGAAGAAGAAGGGGAATGAGGCGTGGGTGGAGCCTGTTTTTGAGGAGGGAAAGACCAGTTACAAGGTGCACCACAGCGGCAAACCGAAGATTGAAGGGACTGTTGATCGTAAAGGGGGAGTCTGTCCCAACTGCGGCACAGTAGTTCCTTTTACCTACATCAGAGAGGAGGGACGACAGTGCAAAATGTCGGCCCAACTGATGGCCATTGTCGCAGAGGGGCAACGAGGTCGAATATATATTTCTTCGGATGAACGCCAAGTCCAGTGTGCGGACATTTCTAAGCCTGATGAATATCCTGATGCCTCACTGTCGCAGAATCCGCGAGACTTCAAAACCCCTAACTATGGACTTCGAAATTTTTCTGACCTCTTCACCAACCGCCAGCTTACGGCCCTGACCACATTCAGCGATCTGGTAGCCGAAGCGCAGACAAAAGCTACACAGGACGCACTCGCCTCAGGTATGCAAGACGACGGCAAGGGGCTGGATGAAGGTGGATGCGGCGCAACAGCCTACGGCCAGGCCGTGGGCGTGTATCTGGCGTTTATCGTAGATAAGTTGGCGGATAGAGGCTCGACAATTTGTAGCTGGGATTCTGGTTATACAAAAATCAGAAATACTTTTGCCCGTCAGGCCATTCCCATGACTTGGGATTACGCGGAAGCAAATCCTTTCAGTAGTTCTTCTGGCTGTTTTGACAACATGCTGGAATGGGTATTCAAAAGTCTGTTGGAATTTCCGGCGACTATAACAGGAACGGCCATTCAGCAGGATGCACAGACGGACTGCGGTCTGCGAAACCTCGTTATTTCTTCCGACCCGCCGTATTATGACAATATCGGCTATGCCGACCTTGCCGATTATTTCTATATCTGGATGCGGCAATCGCTGAAAAGCACGTATCCCCGCCTTTTCCGCACCATGCTGGTGCCCAAGACGGAAGAACTGGTTGCCACCCCCTATCGTTTTGAGGGGAGTAAGGAAAAGGCTCGGGATTTTTTTGAGGGAGGCATGGTTCAGGCCTGCCGACAGTTCTACCGCTATGCGCGGAAAGATGTGCCCGTTACCATTTATTATGCCTACAAACAGAACGAAAGCGACGAAGGCGACAATGCTGCGCAGGCTTCCACCGGTTGGGAGACCATGCTTTCCGCTATCATCAGAGCCGGTTTTGCCATCACAGGCACATGGCCTATGCGCACGGAAATGGCCAATCGTTCTGTGGCGAGCAATACCAACGCATTGGCATCTTCCATCGTGCTGGTCTGCCGCAAACGGCCGGAAGAGAGCGCTTCCTGTTCACGACGTTCCTTTATTGCAGAGCTCAAGCGCGAACTCCGCGCAGCCCTGAAGAATCTGCAAACCAGCAACATCGCCCCGGTAGATATGGCGCAGGCCGCCATCGGGCCGGGCATGAGCGTCTATTCCCGTTACGCCAAGGTGCTGGATGCCGACGGCTCTGCTATGGGCGTCCGTACCGCTCTGCAGGTCATTAACGCCGAACTTGACGCCTACTTCAGCGAGCAGGACGGCGTGCTGGATGCCGAAAGCCGCTTCTGCGTCGATCTCTACACGCAGTTCGCCTTCAACCACATGAAGTTCGGCGAAGCTGACGTGCTGGCCCGCGCCAAGAACACTTCTGTGGAAAAGCTGGCGTCCATGGGCCTCGTCTATGCCGAAAAGGGCGTCGTCCACTTACAGGAACGCACCGACCTGCCGGAACTCAAGGTCTCGCGATTCACGGCGGATCGCTGTCTGTGGATGCTCACGCAGTACCTTATCCAAAGTATGGATACCGGCGGCATCGAAGCCTGCGCCTGGCTCGTGGTAGAATTTTCCGCCTCTACCGAGCGCGCCCGCGACCTCGCCTATCGCCTCTTTTCCCTTGCCGAACGCAAAGGCTGGAACGCCGAGGCCTATGCCTACAACTCCCTTGTGGTCGCATGGCCCGACATCCAACAGAAAGCCGCCGAACTGCGCGCCGCCCGCCGTGCTGCCAAGCAGGGTTCTCTTATCTGACAAACGCCTGAGAGTGAGATATGTCTAACAATAACGAACTCGTTTTCAAAGGATTCCGCCATCTCCTGAAGGCTTGTGCTCCCTATATCTGCGCACTACTCAAAATTGAGTACGGGACAGACTGGTGGCGTGTTGCGGTCATGGGCAAACTCTGGGATGAGCAGAAGCGCGACCTCCCCGAAGACGGCCCGGAACAAATGCTTGTCGACTCGCTGGATATCCAGCGCTGCCTTATCCTGTTTGACCTGTACTGGGGCGAGGTGTTCCGCAAACGCCTCTCCATTGACCACCGTACTTGGGCCAAGGAACTCGTGGGCGTGCGCAACAAACTGGCCCACATCGGCGCGCAGGACTTCAACGACAGCGACACGTGGCGCGCACTGGATACCATGTCCCGCCTCTGTGAGCAGATAGACCCCGAACACACGGAAGAGATCCGTTCCCTGCTCCGTGAGTCCCGCTACGGCTCTTCCGCCGGTTCCACAATGGTTACGGTGCAGACTGTACAGGCGGCTCCCAGCCCTGCCAAAGCAGAGGGGATGCTCACGGTGTCGCCGTCCGGGCTTCCCTGCTGGCGCGACGTTATCGAACCTCATCCCGACGTGGCGCAGGGCCGCTACCGCAATGCAGAGTTCGCCGCCGACCTAGCGCAGGTGTCACGTGGCGAAGGTTCCTTTGAATACCGCGACCCGGTGGAATTTTTCGCCCGTACCTACGTTACCGAAGGTATGTCCGGCCTGCTGGTACAGGCTTTGAAGCGCGTTTCTGGCAAGGACGGCGAACCCGTCATTCAGCTCAAAACAGCCTTTGGCGGCGGCAAGACCCATAGTATGCTCGCGCTGTATCATCTTCTGCGCGGCATGGTCTCGCTGGACAAGATTCCCGCCGCGCGGCCGGTGCTGGAGCAGGCCGGACTCGCCAGCCTGCCGAAAGTCCACGCCGCAGTGCTGGTCGGCACGGCCCTTGACCCCAGCCGCAGCAAACGCCCGCAGAACCTGCCCGGCATCACCATCAATACGCTGTGGGGCGAAATGGCGGCCCAGCTCGCGCTTTCCGTCGGCGACCCAAAACTGTACGACTTCGTGAAGGAGGCCGACAAGAAGGGCATCTCGCCCGGCTCGGAATCGCTCAAAAATCTTTTCGACGCCTGCGGCCCCTGCCTCATCCTCATGGACGAACTCGTGGCTTACGCCAAGCGCATCTATGGCGTGAACGGCCTTCCGGCCGGATCTTTCGACAATTTCATTACCTTTATTCAGGAAATAACAGAAGCCGCCCGCGCCAGCCGCAACAGTCTGGTGGTGGCCTCCATCCCAGAATCAGATATCGAGGTGGGCGGGGAAGCTGGTAAAACCGCACTGGAAGCCATTGAGCATACCTTTGGCCGTATGGAAGCCATCTGGAAGCCCGTGGCTGCCAGCGAAGGTTTTGAAGTGGTACGCCGCAGGCTTTTTCTGGATTGCAAAAATCCTTCCGCACGCGAAATGGTATGCAGCCATTTCAGCGCCCTATACCGGGAAAATCCAACAGACTTTCCTCTGGAAGTCAGAGAAGTGGAGTACAGGAACCGCATGCTGGCCTGTTATCCCATCCACCCGGAAGTATTTGACCGTTTGTATGAAGACTGGGCCACGCTGGAGCGTTTTCAGCGCACACGCGGCGTGCTGCGTCTGATGGCCGCCGTCATTCATGAATTGTGGATGGGCAGCGACGCAAGTCTGTTAATCATGCCCGGTTCCCTGCCACTGGACGTATCAGCCGTGCGCGACGAGCTGACGCGCCATCTGTCGGAAGGCTGGAACAGCCTTGTGGACAGGGAAGTAGATGGTAAGCGCTCCATTCCCTGGCAGCAAGATAAAAATGTTCTTCGCTACGGCAAGGTTCTGGCCTCACGGCGAGTAGCCAGAACCATCATGCTGGGCAGCGCCCCTACAGTGAGGCAACAGAATGTACGCGGCATAGAAGCCTCACGCATACGTCTCGGCGTGGTGCAGCCCGGCGAGCAGATTGCCGTATTCAATGATGCGCTCGGTTCTCTGCAAAACAGTCTTGCTTACCTGTACACGAACCCTTCAGGGGATCGGTTTTGGTATGATACCCGGCCGACGCTACGAAAGACGGTAGAGGATCGTGCGACACAGTTCTCGGCTTCTGACGTGGAATATGAGATAGAACGCCGCATGAAAAAATTGCGGCAGGAACCTCCATTAAAAGGCATACATATTGGTCCTGCTTCCTCACTGGACGTGCCCGACGACCAGACTGTCCGGCTGGTGATCCTCAGCCCCGGCGAGGCAGTGACGACTTCATCTCATGGCTGCGCTGCCTTGGACGTTGCCGAAAAAATTTGGGAAAGCCGGGGGAATTCTCCGCGAATTTTCCGCAATATGCTGGTCTTTCTTGCTCCTGACCAAACATCCATGTCGGCATTGGAACAGGAAACCCGTCGCTATCTGGCATGGCAGTCCATAAAAAATGACAGTCAGGACTTAAACCTTGATGCTGCACAAAACAGAGAGACGGAAAACAGCCTCAAACGCAGTGATGAGACTGTTGCTCTGCGATTAAGCGAAACATGGTGCTGGCTTCTGACACCGGCCATCGCTCGCTCTGACATGAAAACTGTAGAATGGGAAAAAACAAGGCTCAGCGGCGGTACAGAGGGAATTATAAGCCGGGCCGGTAAAAAGCTGCTGGAGAATGAGACTGTAATAGACAGGTGGGCTCCTGCGCTTCTGCTGATGGAGTTGGACAGCTTACTTTGGAAAGATGCAGATAGCCTGCAAATAAAAAAATTATGGGAGTATCTCTGCACCTACTGCTATCTGCCGCGTCTTTCCGATTACAGCGTACTTGAAAAGGCCATCCAGGAAGGTGTGCAGGGGAAAGATTACTTTGCCTATGCATCTGGCGTAAGTGAAGGGCGGTTTATAGATTTGAGATATGCCCAAAAGGCATCTATAGATCGCAGTGGCTTCATAGTGTGTAAAAGTGCAGCAAAGAAGCAACTCGAACTGGAACATCTACAGCGTAATCCATCATCTGCTGAATCTGTTACCAATAAAGGGGACTTGAAAACACATTCTTCTGAGCAACAGGACGGCGGGACTCCTTTGACTATGGAGCAGTCAGACACTGAGTCCTCCATATCTTCGTCGCATCTTTCTACACCCAAAAGTATGCGTTTTTTCCTCTCCGCGCCCTTGGACGATGCACGCGTTAATCGCGACGTACAACGTATTCTCGAAGAAGTTATTTCTCAGCTCACAGCAGACAATGGGGTTACGTTGAGCCTGCGGCTTGAAGTGGAAGCTAGTGCCTCAAAAGGCTTCTCACAAGAGACAATACGGGCAGTGTCCGAGAATTGTCGGACATTGAAAATCAAGGAGTTTGGCTTTGAGGAAGAAGAGTAGCGTTGCTTTTGGAAGAATTACCTTCCTGGCTTTACTGTGAATTGTAACGGAGCTAATGCCGATACTTCAGCGTCCAACGGCGTCCCCAGAAGTTTTTTGAACTATTTTAATTTTTGAGGTACTTTTGTAGGTATTATTTTTATGTATGTAAAAATATTTTTTAATTTTAGTATGTTATAATTTAAAATTTATCCGTTTGGGGACGCCAAATTTAGGTACAAAGAAGAATGCCAAGGTTCAAAAGACCTTGGCATTCTTTGTTTTTTCTTTTCCATACGGTTTGCCACAGTTCCGCTTCGTTCGCTTGCACCTCAACATGGTATGGATATATCCGCACGTAGAAGGAAACCTTCCTATACAGATTGGAGACATATATCTTTCCGGCCATGGACATACCGCACATCCCCAAATTGGAGACACGGGACGCTATGGAGGTGATCAAGCCTCTGGAGTAGAGGTGAAACTATGAGACTTCCCGGCGCGTGCGGCAAGTCATCAGTCAAGTTTTCCATTATGCAGTACAGGTAGGGCAAAACATAACGTAGCAGCCGATCTGCGCCGAGCAGTGAAGTCGAGAAAAACCTTCCATCAGGCGGCAGTGCTGGAACCGGAAAAAAACCGAACAGTTTCTGTGGGCCATCAACGCCTACGAAGGCTCTTTCCCTCTGGTCTGTGCTTTGAAGCGGAGTCCACTGTTTTTCATGGTCCTGTCACAGAACATGATTGACAGTTTTTTCAGCATTATGGAATTTCAGAATGTTTCAACACTATTGAGACAACAGATCAACAATGCGAAAACGCTCCTCAGCATTCATCTAAATTATAGAGTAAATATATCAATCAATGGCGATGACAGAGCCTTTTTCACTCATCTCACAGAATTACGACTGTCTGGTGGATGGATGACCAAAGTTTGTCTCCATATCGACTCTACAGACAATCCAATCTGAAACAGGGCTGTATAAGTAGCCTAAAGCTGTTCCAAATGTGCGCCGCTGTAATGATCGGGCAGATCGTTATACAAGATACCGTGGTAGATAAAGAACGGGTAGTACACAAAGTACATGAAGATATACGTCGATCAGTCAAAGATGGAGCTGGTCGGCCCTATCCAGACCATAAAGCTGCCTACGGATGAGGCATCCAACTTACGAGGTTGTAGCAGGAAGTCCTTGTCCACATTACCCCACGGTATGGCGGTACAGGACAGGTCATAGATCCGGTTCAGGAAGCGGATGCCGTTTTTTCGCTGTCTGGCATATTCCCCTATGCGGCAAGGTGGATATGCCCTTTGCCTACAGCAAACGCAGGGCCAGCCATCACAAAAAGAAAACCGAAGACCAAGCAGGGGATACTCATGCTGTACCTCTACATACATTCCGGCATATTCTGAAATCAGGCCCTACCGTCCGGCAGCAGGAATGCCCGCATCCTTCGCCGCCGCAGAGGACGGGAGAAGACGAGCCGCCGAAGGAAAAAACGGCCTAGGGGCGAACTCCCCAGCCTGCGCTGCTTACGGAGGAGTGTTCCAAAACATTCCAGACAATCGCCTCCGGAATAGAATCTTTGGATTTTCCCAATGAAAGGGAATCAGCATAAGTCTCCACCTTTTCTCCGTTGATGTCCGTACTTTCCAAGTTACACAAAAAAAGAACGGGACGTGTTGCTGTTGATGAACAGTGAACGTATCTCGTCTTCTGCCGACTCGGCGCAGGTGACGGAAATGCGGGACTACCATTCGTTGTCCTCGCTTCCCGTCAACGGCCTGACCCTAGCGGGCAGCGGACGGAGAAGCAGATTGGAAGCGATAAGGACCACAGCCGCAGATACGGCGGACAGGAACCTTCCTGTGCTGGAGAGAATATCTATGGCGACCGTGCACCACAGGATGTCCTTCGGTATTGATGCCACGCACGCTGACTGAATCCTTGAAGATGACACCGCTGTACAAAAAACCGACGCCAGAGATGATGTAACTGGCTATGCGGAGCGCTTCTCCAGATTCAAACATCAGGGGAAACAGCCTAAAAAAGCAGATTCCCAACGAGATCAACACATTGATGCGGATACCGGCGACATGGCCGGTCAGTTGGCGCTCCAAGTCGATGCCCCCCCAAAAAAGCGATAGCCCGATACGCAGTATAAAGTCTTCATAGATCATATCCCTCACCTCTATGGGAGGCGTTCCCTGCCCCGTAGAGGAAAAAGGTGCAGCAAGCTCATAGCCAGAACCTTATTTTTTCTTGCGGTGCCTCAAGAAGATAATGACCACTTGAAGGGCGCAGCTCCAGAGCCCCAGCAACACCGGCAATCTGATGGCTTGTAGGAGGTCACTCTGAGCCATACGCATCACCTCCATCCAAAGCATGTTTTGCCTTGGATGGGAGAAGGCGGGGCCATGCCCATGACCAGAATCTTGTCATTCCCTTGCGATAGCGCAAGAAAAAGGCCGCAACTCGGAGGCTGTGGCCATAAAAAAGCATTCCTGCTAGGTATCTCAAGGCTGTAAACAGAGGATCACTGTCTGCTCAGGCTGATGACGAATCCGACCTTGTGGGGTGCCGATCTCTCGTCTGACAAGCTGGTCATGGGAAAGTCCAAAGCTAAAAGGCAGGTCCGATGGAGTCCCCCCACAGCGTTGCGACCACCCTTAAGTTTCTCAATCGAGTACATGGGCCGAGAACCTTTAGTCGGATACTATCACTGGCTCGTATAAAATGCCCTGCAGCATTCCCCTAGGAGCTGTCTCTAAATAGTTCATTGCAGCCAAATGAGGCACGAGGCCAACGT